>CEAB01074452.1_pt1 | contig 78020 bp, 60 predicted proteins | sample 557651 | NCBI WGS metagenome assembly CEAB01 (sample SAMEA3182046, study PRJEB8094) | gut metagenome | biome: human; feature: gut; material: Stool; isolation source: human stools | place: Canada | collected 2011-11-15 | reverse complement strand
TTTTTAAGCTCTTGGATGAGCTTGTTTATACACTTTTTTAAGTTCTTCAAATGTGGCATGCGTATAGATCTCGGTAGTTGCAACACTCTCGTGACCCAAAAGTTCTTTTACCGCACCCAGTTCTGCATCATTATTCAGCATTGTGGTAGCAAAAGTATGCCTCAGCACGTGAGGACTTCTTTTTTTCAGCGTCGCCACCTTTGACAGGTTCCGTTTCACTAAATTATAGACCAGATTCTTATAAAGCCGCTCACCATCCTCTTTAACAAAGAAAGCTTCCGACCTTTCCGGAATCGTTTCGTTTCTTACATTAATATATTCAAGCATCAACTCTTTCAGTTCATCACCGAACGGTATTAGCCGCTGCTTGTTTCTTTTCCCGGTTACTTTCAAAAGAGAAGCGGAAAAATCTACATCCTTATCATCCAGACCTATCAATTCCGAAAGTCTTATGCCTGTAGCATAAAACACTCCAATAATCAACCGATCACGACAACCTTTAAATCCTTCGCCAAAATCCGTATCATCCAGCAACTTGTCCATTTCGCTTTCTTTCAGAAAAGCAGGTAACGGCTTCTTATTTTTAGGTCCTGTTATTTTTCGTAACGGATCTACTGTCACCTCTCCTTGCCTTAAAAGATACTTATAGAACGACCGGAGCGAACTTAGCTTTCGATTTACAGAAGTTGAAGTATATCCCCTATCCATTAATGAAACAATCCATTCACGAATCAGTTCACCTTCCACTTCCAACGGATCAAACTTTCCGTACTCTTCCTGAGCAAACTCCTGTAGTTGCTTTATATCCTCGCCATACGCCAGAACGGTTTTTTCGGAATAGTTCCGCTCATACCGGAGGTAATCAAGAAAAGATTTAATTAACATAATATCGCTACATCTAAAATCGTGCAACGAATGTATGAAAAGAATTCAATAATTCAAAGGAAATTACGAATTATTAATCTTCTACTTGCTGAAGTTGTTGTACATAAACTGCACGTTCTTTCTTAAGTCTTTTAGTTACAGACGGTTTATCAAATTGCTGTCTGCTTCTTAATTCTTTCACGATGCCAGTTTTCTCAAATTTTCTTTTAAACTTCTTCAGCGCTTTTTCAATGTTTTCGCCTTCTTTTACAGGTACTACAATCATTTTGTTATTATTAATATGTTATTGGTTAAAAATTTCCGCAGTCAAATTGCGCCGCAAAATTACACATACTTTCTTTATTCACAAAACTTTCGGCAAATATTTCTCAAAAACTATTCATAAACAAATCATTAACCGCGAAAAGTTAGTACCTTTGAAACTCTTAAATATGTCTATAAATAATATAATAAGGTATGAAGCAGAGCATAAAAGAGCGTATACACGCACTACGGATGGCATTCCGCCCTAACAATATCAAAGCGTTCATCATTCCCAGCACCGATCCTCACCTGAGTGAGTATGTAGCTCCTTATTGGATGTCCCGTGAATGGATTTCCGGTTTCACGGGTTCCGCCGGAACAGTCGTCATCTTAATGGATAAAGCCGGACTATGGACAGATTCCCGTTATTTCCTGCAAGCGGAAAAGGAACTGGAAGGCAGCGGCATTACATTATATAAAGAGATGCTGCCGGAAACTCCTAGTATCACAAAGTTCCTCTGTCAGAATCTAAAGCCGGGAGAATCTGTGAGTATTGATGGGAAAATGTTCTCCGTACAACAGGTGGAACAAATGAAAGAAGATCTTGCCCCCTACCAGTTACAGGTCAACCTGTTTGGCGATCCGCTGAAAAACATCTGGAAGGACCGTCCATCCATGCCTGATGCTCCGGCTTTCATCTACGATGTTAAATATGCAGGAAAAAGTTGTGGAGAAAAAGTTGCCGCCATTCGTGCCGAGCTGAAAAAGAAAGGCATCTATGCTTTATTTTTATCCAGTCTGGACGAAATAGCATGGACTCTCAATCTGAGAGGAAGTGATGTGCATTGCAATCCGGTTATAGTAAGTTATCTACTGGTTACTCAAGATGAAGTAGTCTACTTTATTTCGCCGGAGAAGATTACCCAACAGGTAAATGAATACTTGCAAGAACAGCAAGTCAGCCTGAGAAAATATGATGAAGCTGAATCTTTCCTGAATTCTTTTGCAGGAGAAAACATACTTATCGACCCAAAGAAAACGAACTATGCGATTTATTCGGCTATCAATCCTGCATGCAAGATCATTCGTGGAGAATCTCCTGTGACATTGCTGAAAGCCATTCGCAATGAGCAGGAGATCGTCGGCATCCATCACGCAATGCAGCGGGATGGCGTGGCGCTTGTCAGGTTCCTTAAATGGCTGGAACAATCAGTGCCTTCGGGCAAAGAGACCGAACTGAGCGTAGACCGGAAGCTGCATGAGTTCAGAGCAGCCCAACCTTTGTATATGGGAGAAAGTTTCGACACAATCGCCGGATATAAAGAACATGGAGCAATCGTGCACTATTCCGCAACGGAGGAGAGTGATGTCACGCTTCAGCCTAAAGGTTTCTTGCTGTTAGATTCGGGAGCACAGTATCTGGACGGAACAACTGACATCACACGTACTATTGCATTAGGCGAACTGACGGAGGAAGAAAAAACAGACTATACCTTAATATTAAAAGGCCATATTGCATTGGCAATGGCTAAATTTCCAGCCGGAACCCGCGGCGCCCAACTCGATGTATTGGCCCGTATGCCTATCTGGAGTCATGGCATGAACTTCCTTCATGGTACCGGACATGGCGTAGGACATTTTCTGAGCGTACACGAAGGTCCGCAAAGTATCCGTATGAACGAAAATCCCATTGTGCTGCAACCCGGTATGGTTACATCCAATGAACCTGGTGTTTATAAAGCAGGCAGCCACGGGATACGCACCGAGAATCTGACATTGGTCTGCAAAGATAAGGAAGGCATGTTCGGAGAATATTTCAAATTTGAGACGATCACCCTATGCCCGATCTGCAAAAAAGGCATCATCAAAGAAATGCTGACGGCAGAGGAAGTCAAGTGGTTCAATGACTACCATCGAACCGTTTACGAAAAACTTTCTCCAAGTCTAAACGAAGAAGAAAAGAAGTGGCTGCTAGAAGCAACAAAAGCTATTTAAAACAGCTTTTGTCTGACACCCGGGTGTTGAGCATACCGACACCCGGGTGTCAGGCTGCTTGAGACCCGGGTGTCAGACGGTACGAGACCCGGGTGTCAGACAATCCCCAATCATATTCAATAAAAACATCATTAGAAACAATATATTTTATGGCTTTAATCAAATCAGTGCGGGGCTTTACCCCCGAAATTGGAGAGAACTGTTTTCTCGCAGACAATGCAACTATCATAGGAGATGTAAAAATAGGAAATGACTGTAGCATCTGGTTTTGTACCGTATTGCGCGGTGACGTTAATTCCATACGGATAGGCAATGGAGTCAATATTCAGGATGGAAGCGTGCTACATACTTTATATGAGAAGTCAACCATCGAAATTGGTGATCATGTTTCCGTAGGACATAATGTGACGATTCACGGAGCAACCGTCAAAGATTATGCACTTATCGGGATGGGGTCTACCATATTGGATCATGCCGTAGTAGGCGAAGGCTCCATCGTTGCCGCCGGTTCTTTGGTATTGAGCAATACAGTGATCGAGCCCGGAAGCATTTGGGGAGGGGTACCGGCTAAATTTATTAAGAAGGTAGACCCGGAGCAAGCAAAGGAGCTAAACCAAAAAATCGCTCACAATTACCTGATGTATTCCCAATGGTATAAATAATGTGAATCAGTAGTTGATTCAAAATTGCAAAGGAATGAATCAAACAGTAGTATCTCCATTGGGGGTGACTAAAAAGTCGATTCTATCTCGAATCTCCTCCTTCGGGAAGGAGGAGAGTTAAGATACTATTGACTTTTTAGACAGCCCATTTAAGATACTATTGACTATCATTTAGTTCAAAACCGCAAAGAAATGAACAACATTCAACTACTGATTCACATGAATAATATAAATATCAGGTTCCAGATCATTAGTAAGTTCATGTGTTTTCAGGGTACTATATTCAATGCATCTCTGATCTTTGAAAAATTAGCAAAGGAGCGTATTGGATCAGCTAATATCCATGAAGGAGTTCATGTATTCATTTGTTTTATTTAACCAATTGCCTGCCTCTAATTTACGAATTATTCGTAGATTTGTAATCAAACAGAATAAAAACATCTAACTATAGAAAACATACTACTCCACGATCAATCATGAAAACAAAACTACTGCTTATTACTCTCCTTTTTGCAACAATGCCGGCAGTCAATGCTCAAAACAGAGAGAGAGACTATTTAAAAAAGGTATTTGCCAATCTAGAGAAAATTGAATCCGCAACATATTATGTTGCTAACGAAAGCTGGCAACCCGGGGACTCCACCGCATTATCCATTCTACATGGATTCATCAAAGAATATAATCACCCCATAGATTCAACCATCGGCGCAAGCTATGTTTCACTGGATGCCAAGGATACTACAAAGCTAAACTTTTGTTATGATGGTAACGTAAGAGTAGAAGCCTATCACGATAATAAAAAGTTAGTAATTGATGACTTCACATTCAAACCACTCCCTTTCAGGCTAGTAAGACCTCCATTCTTCAATTTCGCAAAGAACATCATCAAGTATGCGCTTACCACTGATGATAATATCACCATAGAACTGAAAGACGAGGGTAATGATTACTATTTCAAACTAACAATCAATGAGGAACAACAGGTTGAATTCTTTGGAAAAGCCTTCCACATGCCTCTTCCCCCATTCGATATCGGCAATACGACTTCTATTTATGAATTATGGATTAATAAATCGGATAATTTACCTTTTAAGGAGCGAAGGGAAATGTCACATGATATTTCCGTTTCAACTTGTTCCAACCTTCAGATTAACAAGCTCAACATCAGAGACTTTAACATCAATGATTATTTCCCCAAAGATTATGAAACAGTTAAATACAGCGATCTCCACAAGAAAAGCGGAGACTCGCCATCCACATCCGGACTCACAGGCCAAAAAGCTCCGGGATGGATATTAGAAAATATAGATGGACAGTCTTTATCACTTGCCAACTGCAAAAGCAAAGTCATACTAATCAATTTCACCGGCATTGGCTGTGGCGCCTGCCAGGCAGCTGTACCTTTTCTGAAAAAGTTAAAAGAGTTATTCAGCAACGAGGAGTTTGATCTCATTGCTATAGAATCCTGGAGCCACAATGCATCCGCCATCCGAAACTACGCCAAACGGAAAGATTTGAATTATACGATTCTAAATGCCACGAACGAAGTTATCAAACAATACCAGACAGGTGGGGCTGCGCCCTTCTTTTTCATACTGGACCAGAAACGAATCATACGAAAAATAATCAGAGGATATAGCACAGAGAATACAGATAAAGAAATTATAAATGCAATCAAAGAACTATTATGAACAGACTGTTTACCTTCCTTTTCTTGTCCCTGCTATTCAACATAGTACAAGCACAATTACGGAGTCCCGAATATCAAAAAGGAAAAGCCATACTAAGCGGCACAATAGCTAATTATAGCCCTGATGATCATCCGGACCTCAAAATCGGAGCTCCTAATATTGTGATGGGGGCAGCCGAAACCCTCTTCCCGACTATCGAAGCAGACGGAAGCTTCAAAATCAATATTCCTCTCTATCATAACACACAAGTACGGATGACGATAGGGAAAGCCGATATAGTCATTCTGCTAAGTCCCGATAAAGAAACTAATGTAGCGGTCAATCTAAGCAATCCGCAAGGAAAACAATTTGTATTCAGCGGACAATATGCTACCATCAATAATGAATGGTGCCAGCCAGAATTGATTACAAGAATAGCTCCGGTTTATAGAAATGGCGACATACTGGATTCTATTGCAGGCATCAGCGCCAATGAATTTAAGAAACGCTGCATCGACCAATACAAACAGTGCGTGGCACACAACAACACAAAAACGCAATTTAGTGAAGATACCCGCACACTTGCCAATCTCTCATGTGCGTTCGATTGCATAGAGAATCTGAATGCAACCCGTTATTGTCTGCAAACGGCTTATCAGAAGAAGGAAAACATCACGCGTGAACAAGCCAGTACAGCCTTTGCCAATTTTGATTTTCCTGCCAATTTCTATGATTTCCTAAAGAGTTTCCCTGTCAATCATCCCTTAGCGCTCTATTGTTACAATTACCGCAACGTGATCTCAGGAGAACTCTATGAGCTACATCATGATCCTTTAAAATTTGAGAAGTATTTACTATCAAAAGCAGCGCTTACAAAGGAGGAACAAGCGCTTATTCGCCAATACGAGACAGCTCTCAAAACAGGTATCCCCTTCCAACAAGGCAGCGAGCTGATCGCGCTTATTGCAAAATACCCCAAAGAATATAATGAATTCAGTCAGAAACTATTCACCAAAGCGAAGGAGTATCTGAGCCATATCATGCAAGACAGCACTTGTTTAATGGTCGATTATATACGGGCAATCTATATGCGCTCCAGCCTATATAATTTAAAACCACTGACCACTCAACAAGAAGCTATGGCAACGGAAATTACAAACCCGATTTTCTTAGGAATCATTCAAGACATGAACCGACAGATGCAACCACGCGCAAAAGTGACAACAAAGAAATACTCTGTCTGCGAAGCACCTAAAGTATCAGAAGAAGAATTACTGTCTGCTCTCGTCGACCGCCATAAAGGAAAAGTACAATTCATTGACTTTTGGGCTACCTGGTGCGGTGGCTGCCGAAGGACGATTAAAGAATATGAACCTATTAAAAAAGAATTAGGCGAAAACGTAGCTTTTGTCTACCTAACTGGCCCCAGTTCCATCGAAAAGACTTGGAAAATACTCATACAAGACATTGTCGGTGAACATTATTGGTTAAACGAAAAGCAATGGGGTTATCTTTGGAAACATTTTCAGATGAAAGGTTTGCCCATGTATTTGGTGATAGACAAGCAAGGAAATATAGTGAAACGATTCACCCATGTGACACGAAAAGAACTGGAAGAGTTATTAAAACAGGAAATAAATAAATAGAATACCAGCATTTTCAAAAGATGTACTGGTAAGCGGGTGTATCGAAATCCTTATAAATTAAAAATCATCTTCGCTACAGATAGTTGTGGCGAAGATGAATTCGTTAAAAGGGGAGTTCTGACACATCTCCTTATTCTTATCTTATTCTGTTATATTCTGAGTTCATTGACGAATCTCTCTTCTTTAAGAAAAACGAGACGACAAGCTCAGAACAGCAGAGCGAAATGATAGGGCTTACCTGTTTTTCAGGCGACGCCCAACCTTATCCATCTCTAAAAGTTAATCATGTGCATAATCTTCTCCGTAGCTCCGGCATTACTGGTCACATAATAACCAGCATTCGCACCGGTCTCACGCATGAAAACATCATCTGCCTGAAAACGGTCCAGCAAGGTTTTCAACTCGTGATAGTCTTTAATTGAGTATGCGCCTTTAGCTTCGAGCAACCGGATTGCTTCCATAAACTTCTGATATTTCGGTCCGAAGATAACAGGGATGCCATATACAGCAGCTTCCAGCGTATTATGAATACCGACGCCAAAACCACCTCCGATATAAGCCACTTCTCCATAGCGGTAAATAGAAGATAACAGTCCGAAGCAATCGATAATCAAGCAATCAACTTTCAGTACATTCTTTTCGTCAGCACGAGTATAGCGTACATAAGGACGTTTCAGTTTACTGATAATCTCCACCAGATGATTTTCATCAATCACATGCGGAGCGATGATCAACTTCATTTCCGGATGGGTGTTGAAGTACTCCAGGAATAAATCTTCATCCGGTCCCCAAGAACTGCCTGCCACAAACGTAAAGGCATTGTCTCCTTTAAACATTTTCACCAACGGAAGGTCTTTGGCCTCTTCCCGAATCTGCAACACACGGTCGAAACGGGTATCTCCCACCACTGTCACACGACAAATGCCAATCTTCGACAAATAGCGTTTGGAAGCCTCATTCTGCACAAACAAATGATCGAAATCCTTCAGCACATTACGATAAGTCCCACCATACCATTTAAAGAATATCTGATCGCGACGGAAAATGGAAGAAACACTATACACCGGGATGCGACGCTTATGAAGCTCATCCAGGTAATTCTTCCAAAATTCGTACTTGATAAAGAATGCCATGCACGGGTTTGCAATATCCAGGAACTTCTTCACATTCCGCGGTTTATCAAACGGCAGATAGCAGACAATGTCCGCTCCCCGGTAATGCTTGCGCACTTCGTAACCGGACGGAGAGAAAAATGTAAGCAATATCTTATAATCGGGATATTTTTCCCTGATCATTTCTATTAATGGACGCCCTTGTTCAAACTCGCCAAGCGAAGCAGCGTGAAACCAAATATACTGCTCCCCTTTCTCCACTTGCTGTCGTAGAAGTTCATACACCACCCAATGCCCTTTCATCATTTTTCGGGGCTTACGGCTGAACGGAGCAGCAAAATGAACCAAAAGGTCATAAATAACTATTGCCAGATTGTAAAGCATAATTTACAAATCCTAATTATTTAAGTACCTCTACGGCGCGCTTCATACGAGCCAATGTCTCTTCCTTGCCCAACACCCAGGAAATATCGAACATATGCGGACCTTTACCTTCGCCTACCAGTGTCAGACGGAAAGCATTCATTATATTACCTGTATGGTAACCTTTTTCAGCAATCCAGTCCATCACTACTTTCTCCTGACCTTCAATGCTGAAATCCTCGATGCCGGCAATTACTTCCGCCAACTCAGTCATACATTTTGCCGAGTCTTCTTTCCAGCGTTTCTTCACTGTCTTTTCGTCATATTCAGCAGGAGCCACAAAGAAGAAACTACATACATCCCACAGTTCCTTGATAAAACTTACACGGTCTTTCATCATGCCGACTACCGTAACGACCTTCTCGAAAGGAGCCTCTACCCCATGCTCTTTCAACACAGGCAAAAACAGTTCGGCAATTTCTTCATTCGGTTTAAGCTGGATATACTGATGATTGAACCAAATACCTTTTTTATAGTCGAATTTAGCTCCGGACTTGCTGCAACGATGAATGTCGAACAGTTTTATCATCTCGTCCATAGACATCACTTCCTGATCGTTGCCCGGATTCCATCCCAACAAAGCCAGGAAGTTAATCACCGCTTCGGGCAAATAACCCGATTCACGATATCCGGAAGACACTTCTCCCGATTCCGGACGCCATTCCAACGGGAATACAGGGAATCCCAAACGGTCGCCGTCACGCTTGCTTAGTTTACCGTTTCCTTCCGGCTTCAACAGCAAAGGCAAGTGGGCAAATTCCGGCATCGTGTCTTCCCAGCCGAATGCACGGTACAAAAGTACGTGCAGCGGTGCCGAAGGCAACCATTCTTCGCCACGGATTACATGAGACACTTCCATCAAATGGTCATCCACAATGTTTGCGAGATGATAAGTAGGCAGTTCGTCAGCCGACTTATAAAGCACCTTGTCATCCAGAATAGATGAATTAATAACGACTTCGCCACGAATCAAGTCATTCACGTGAACATCCTCGTTCGGCTCGATCTTAAAGCGAACCACATATTGCTTTCCTTCAGCAATCAATGCGTCCACTTCTTCTTTCGACATTGTCAGAGAATTACGCATCATCCCGCGGGTCGATGCATCATATTGGAAGTTAGCAATTTCCGCACGCTTAGCGTCCAGTTCCTCGGGAGTATCAAAAGCGATGTATGCCTTGTCATTATCCAACAAAATCTGCACGTATTTCTTATAGATTTCGCGACGTTCGGACTGACGGTACGGGCCGTGTTCTCCACCGAAGCTCACTCCTTCGTCAAAGTGGATACCCAACCACTTGAATGACTCAAGTATATACTCTTCCGCTCCCGGCACGAACCGGTTGGAGTCAGTATCTTCAATACGGAAAATGAGGTCTCCGCCGTGTTGACGCGCAAATAGATAATTATACAAAGCTGTACGCACACCACCGATGTGCAATGCTCCCGTAGGACTCGGAGCAAAACGAACTCTTACTTTTCTTTCTGCCATAATTTGGGTTAGTATAGGTAAATCGTGGCAAAATTAAACCTTTTTTTCCACACTATTGTTTTTTTTTGTACTTTTCGCAAAAATTTCAATGCGTATGGAACATATGAAGAAGAAAAAGAGGTTCTCAAGAAGAGATATATTATATAAATCATTGCTGTTTGTAGCGACAGTGACACTGATTGTCTATTTCCTGCCACGTGACGGAAAATTCAACTATCAGTTTGACATAAACAAGCCCTGGAAGTACGGGCAGCTGATAGCCACTTTTGACTTTCCGATCTATAAAGACGACGCAGTGGTGAACCGGGAACAGGATAGTTTGCTGGCTTCCTTCCAACCATATTATCTGCTTGACAAACAAGTAGAGAAAGACGCAATCGCCAAGCTGAAAGAGAATTACCATACTCACCTGAAAGGTATACTTCCTTCCGTAGATTATCTGCGATACATCGAACGGACATTAAAAGAAATATACGGAGAGGGCATCGTTTCGACAGAAAACATACAAGAACTCCACAAGGACAGTACTTCGGCAATCATGATCATCGACGATAAACTCGCCAACTCCAAGCCTACCGATCATATATATACGGTCAAAAAAGCTTATGAGTACTTGCTTTCCGCAGATACGACCCACTTCAACCGTGAGATTCTGAGACAATGTTCTTTAAACGAATATATCACGCCCAATCTCACATTCGACCAGCAACGGACACAGACCGCCAAAGAGGAAATGCTGAACAACTATTCCTGGGCCAACGGATTAGTCGTCAGCGGACAGAAAATTATAGACCGTGGAGAAATCATCAGCCCCGAAACGTACAATATTCTGGAATCATTACGCAAAGAGTCTATCAAGCGAAGTGAATCCATTGATCAGAGCCGCTTGATTCTTGGCGGACAGATTTTGTTTGTCGGTATGCTGATGCTTTGCTTTATGCTCTATCTCGACCTGTTCCGAAAAGATTATTATGAGCGCAAAGGCAGCCTGTCGTTACTGTTTACACTGATTGTATTTTATAGTGTAGTAACAGCTTTCATGGTATCACATAATATATTTAATGTATATATGATTCCGTACGCGATGCTGCCCATTATCATACGGGTTTTCCTCGATTCACGAACTGCCTTTCTGACACATGTCATTACGATATTAATCTGCTCTATATCCCTGCGTTTTCCGCATGAGTTCATTCTGACGCAGTTGGCTGCCGGATTAGTTGCCATTTTCAGTTTAAGGGAACTTTCGCAGAGATCACAGCTCTTCCGCACGGCCTTATTGGTGATACTGACTTATGCGGCTATTTACTTCGCATTCGAGCTAATGACCGAGAATGGACTTGCCAATGACTTCTCTAAGCTGAATGCACGGATGTATACCTATTTCTTTATTAATGGTATTCTGCTGCTGTTTACATATCCGTTGCTGTTTCTGCTGGAAAAGACGTTCGGCTTTACCTCTAATGTGACTTTGGTCGAACTTTCCAATATCAACAGTGATCTTCTCCGGCAGATGTCCGAAACCGTGCCCGGAACTTTCCAGCACTCTATGCAGGTAGCCAATCTGGCGGCAGAGGCAGCGATCCGTATCGGAGCGAAAAGTCAATTAGTACGTACCGGAGCTTTGTATCATGATATCGGCAAGATGGAGAATCCCGCTTTCTTTACGGAAAATCAGTCGGGAGGCGTCAATCCTCATAAGAATCTGAATTACGAGCAAAGTGCCCAGGTCGTGATCAGTCATGTGACAGACGGATTAAAACTGGCGGACAAGCATAATCTGCCGAAAGTAATCAAAGACTTTATCAGCACCCATCATGGACGGGGAAAAACGAAGTTCTTCTATATCTCATGGAAGAACGAGCACCCCGACGAGGAACCGAATGAAGAACTGTTCACCTATCCGGGCCCTAATCCTTTCTCAAAGGAGACAGCTATTCTGATGATGGCGGATGCTGTCGAAGCGGCGTCACGCAGTCTGCCGGAATATACGGAAGAAACTATCAGCAACCTGGTCGACAAAATTATAGACTCCCAAGTTGCTGAAGGTTATTTCAAAGAATGCCCTATCACTTTCAAGGACATTGCGACCATCAAGACGGTATTCAAAGAAAAACTGAAGATCGCTTATCACACACGGATCAGTTATCCTGAGTTAAAGAAGTAAGCAGACCAGCGCAAGCGTCTTCGAGTACATCCAGCACATATTCAAATCCTTCGGCCCCTCCATAGTAGGGGTCGGGGACATGGTCGGCGGGAATGCGGGTACAGTACTCCGTCATACGATGAATCTTTTTCCACTCTTCCGTAGAAGGAGCTTTTTCTTTCAGATCATCTATGTTACGGTCGTCCATGCCAATAATCAAATCAAAATTATAAAAGTCCTCTGTCCGCACCGGACGGGAGCGATGAACCAGTTGATAGCCCCGACGGGCAGCGTGTGCACGCATCCGGCTATCCGGCAATTCGCCTTGATGATAAGACAGGATTCCGGCGGAATCAATCACAAATTCTTTTTCCAGTCCGGCTTCTTTGATCAGGTGAAGCATTACTCCTTCCGCCGTAGAGCTACGGCAGATATTTCCGAGGCAGACAAATAATATTTTCTTCATAATTTACGTTTAATAATTGACAGGCTTCATTCGTTTCTATTATCAAAACGAATGAAGTATCTGATTGGCCCGGTTTACGGTAACGGCTGCTGGTATTTCCGGCATATTACCCAAATTGAACGGGGCCAGCATTTTCTCTATCTTCTTTAATCCGGCTTTATTTCCCTTCTTCTCAAATTCCTGACGAAGAATCGTTATTTTCTCATGTGCCTGAATACCTTCGATCAGACGTTCGAAACGGATACAGCTACGGGCTCCCGGATACACAAGATAAGTATCTCCAGCCGCCCACGTGCGGAAACGTGAATCGAGCAACGGCTCCAAAGGCCAGCTATTGTATGCCCAACGCAGATAGCCGTCCAGATGCTTCTTCGAAGAATAGAAACTCATCCATGCAGCCTCAGCAGGATCGGAGAAAGTGAATGTATTGGGATGTGCTTCCGTACAACAAGTATAATAGGTGGTACGTTTATTCTCGGCCGCACGGCGGAGACGTACTTCTTCCGGGAAGTTCTGTCCGATAACAATGCAATAATCGTACAAGTCCGGCTCTATCTCAGCATGATAATTACCGGCCAGTGAAACTTTAAACTCCGGATCTGCCTTACGGATTACTTTCAACGTTTTCTGCATGACATCCATCGGACGCTCATCCATCGCAATCGCACAAATATCAAACCATCCCTTTTCTCTCAGATGCTTGGAAAAAGAAGTAAGCATCGCAACCCACATTTCTTCATAAGCAGGTTCTCCCGGTGCTGTCCTCACAAATTTCAATGAATTTGTTGCCTGATCAAAATACTGGAAAGATAATTCCCAGGGAACCATAGAGTAACAGTTAATCTGCTGATTGATACCGACACTCATCATAAACTCTACCCAGCGATCAAAAACCGTATAGTCGAAAGTCCAAGTGCCGTCGGCACGTTTCATCCATGTTACCATTGTCTCGAAATAATCTTCAGTCTGACCGTTCCAAGGTTTATGTGTCAAAGTGGCTGTGATAATCTTTTGACCGGCATCCGCCAGCATTTTCATCAGCGGGCGCATAGCATCCAGATGCTCCTGACTCCACAAGGGAACCTGATAATAACGGGCTACGGCAAACGGACTCTGCCACAAATCCAGATGATAAGCCCATTCGGACGGTGCAGGAAGCTCACGGGAAGAAACAAGGATTTCGAGATTAAGCTGCTGCAACAGACGGGAACCGTCTTTTATCAGCAAGGCACCCTTGTAGGTTCCGGGAGTAGCCGATTGAGGAATCCAGCATTGCACCCAGATAGGTTGAACAGTACGTGCCGGAACAGACATTGATTTCAAGTTCGTATCAATCGGGTCGGCTACCAACAACGAATCGTAATCCACTGCTTGACGGTGACCGCATGCGCCTCTGCCATCTTTATTCAGTTCATCGGTCATTACATAACGGATGAAACCGGCTTTAAACGCCTCATCCAAAAGGCTATTTCCTTTTTTATCTTTAAAATCGGTAAAGCTGAAGTTCAGATCTTTCACCTCAGTGCCGGTCCAGACAACAGCCTGCGCATTTACACGTTCGCCACGCCAGCCTTTTAAAGTGGTAAGCTGCTGTTTTTTCAGCTGAGGAAGCCGATGCTTCGCATAGCGGGTGTCAATAGTTCCCCAGGAAATCTGAGGGTTGGTAACTGCTGCCCAGTCTTTATCAGAGGGGGAGGAAGGGTCGGGCAGTTCCTGATAAGTTTCTATTGGAAATTTCGGTTGCCCCGTAGGGGTTCCACACTGAGTCACTCCTTGCTGGGCAAAAAGAGGACTCACACCAATAAGACATGTTAAGCAATAAATCGTAAGTCGTTTCATGGTTAGTTAATTTATAAAGGTTATTATAAGAAAAATATTAGGTCTGTATCGAGTGCTACATGGGGTCTACATCATAATAGACAATCAAGGATTTATAGCGTTCATCCTCCAGCATATCTTTCTGGATACGTTGTAGCAATTCCCGCGCACGTCCCATCGGGGCATTCTGTTCGATCTTCAGCACTATCTTTTTGATGAATAATGTCTGGATACGAGCAACGGGAGGTTTGTCCGGTCCCAATACCCGGTTTCCGAACACGATTCTTAATTTCTCTGCCATGACCGCAGCCATCTGGTCCAGCAATGCTTCATTATGGTTTTTCAGATAGACATACACCAACCGATAGTAAGGGGGATAATGAAACATTTGTCGTTCAGCGAGTTGACCGTCTACCATTTCTTCATAGTTATTACCGATAACCTGATGGATAATGGGGTGATCAATGCTTTTCGTTTGCAGTACCACCCGCCCGCGTTTATTCTTACGCCCGGCTCGTCCTGCTACTTGTGCCATCAGTTGGAAAGCACGTTCGTAAGAACGGAAATCCGGATAATTGAGCATGGTGTCCGCATTCAAGATGCCCACTATACTTACATGATCAAAGTCCAGACCTTTCGATACCATTTGCGTACCGATCAGTATATCCGTCTTTCCCTGTTCAAAATCGGCGATAATCTTCTCGTAGGCAGCGCGGGTACGGGTAGTGTCTAAATCCATTCGGGCAACAGCCGCTTCCGGGAAAAGGACTTTGATATCATCTTCAATCTTTTCCGTACCAAAGCCACGATTGACCAGTTCTGTTCCTTCACAGGCGGGACAGAACTTCGGCAGTTGATAGGTATAGCCGCAATAGTGGCAGGGCAGTTGGTTGATACCTTTATGATAAGTCAGACTCACATCGCAGTTCTTACATTTCGGCACCCAGCCGCAAGTACGGCATTCTATCATCGGTGCAAATCCGCGACGGTTCTGGAAGAGAATGACTTGTTCTTTCTGTTCCAGTGCTTCTTTCATATATTGTATCAGTAACGGCGAGAACTGTCCGACCATCCGCCTCTTGCGATGCAGCTCTTTGATATCCACTGGAATAATCTCCGGCAGCTGAATTTCTTTATATCGTTCTTTCAGTTGTACAAATCCATATTTTCCATTCCTTGCGTTCTGCCATGTTTCTATAGAGGGGGTAGCAGTGCCGAGAAGCGTTTTTGCTCCATACATGGCAGCCAGTACGATAGCCGCATTCCGTGCATGATAGCGAGGAGCAGGGTCCTGTTGCTTATAGGTGTTCTCATGCTCTTCGTCTACAATCACCAGGCCCAGATCACGGAAAGGAAGAAATACGGAAGAACGGACTCCAAGGATGATATCATATCCTTTATCTCCCAGTTGCTTCCGCCATATCTCTACCCGCTCGGCATCCGGAAACTTGGAATGATAAATCCCCAAACGAGAACCGAATACCCGTTGCAGGCGCTCTGTGATTTGAGTGGTTAATGCTATTTCAGGCAAGAGATACAATACTTGTTTCCCTTGACGAATCGTTTCTTCTATCAGATGAATGTATACTTCTGTCTTTCCACTGGATGTAACTCCATGAAGCAGGCAGACATTTTTTTCCTGAAAGGATTGCACGATCTCATCGTGCGCCCGCTGCTGAAACTCGTTCAAGGCATTCAACTCTACGACCTCCTTCATTTCCTGATTCAGCCGGCCGACTTCATGAAAGTAAATCTCAAATATCTTTTTCTCCACCAAGCCATTCAGAATAGAAGGAGACACCCCTGCACGTTGCAACAGCTCTTTTTTCGAAACTTCTTTCGGTGTTTCTCTTCCAAGGATTCCCGAACACTCGACATATTTCATCAGCAACGCCAACTGCTTCGGAGCACGGGACAGGATATCAAATAAGATATGAAGCCGCTTTTCATCAGCAGAACCGGCTAATCGTACTCTTGCCTCCGTTTTCGGCTTGTAAGTACGGCGCAATTCCTCTTTCACAAAGATGGCTTCTTTATCCAGCAGAGATTTGATGACTGTGAGGATATTTTTCATGCCACTCTCCTTCTCCAGTTTCGTGACACATTGCTGAGAATCTACTGAAAGCAAATCAAGAATGCGCTGTTCTCTTTCCGACAACGGTGCATCCGCCTCAAAATCGGGATTATATTCTACAATCGTTTCACTCTCCAACTTCAAACCAGAAGGAAGTGCCGCTTTATAAACGTCTCCTTGTGTACAGAGATAGTAATCCGCCAGCCACTCCCAAAACTTAAATTGAGTGGACAATAAAATAGGAGAAGCATCCAGTAATGCAGATATATCCTTCACCTCATACTCCGTCGGAGCACAATAATGAACATTACGAACGATAGCTGTATAAAATTTCTTCCGTCCGAAAGGAACTATCACACGGCATCCGATCTCAACCTCTTCCGCACATTCATCCGGCAGAGAATAGGTAAAGTACTTCGGAAGCGGTAATGGTAATATGACATCTACATACTTTTTCATTGCAAGCACAAAAGTACAATAAAAAAATGGGGATTTAAAAGAGGAAGAGGGAACACTGATAAGAAAAATAGTCTGCACACCGGAATCTGATAAAATAGATTCAGGTTTACAGACCAATACCTTAAACAAACTACCTTGAATAAAAAAGAGCCTCCTTTATCGGAAGCTCTTTCTTTGTATGATTGAATGTAACGAATGGCTTAGAAAATATAAGCAACAGATACTTGCCAAGTCTTGGTTTTGTATGAGCCTTCAATGTCTTCAAAGCTGGCAGTCTTGCCCAACGGAATATTATAATTAGCTCCTACTTGCAGATGATTCAACAGCTTCACACCTGCACCGACATTGATACCGACTTCAGCTTTCTTTTTATCGGTTTTTACTCCGTCTATTGTCTTATTACCGGCAAAATCAAAGTAAAAATCAGGACCGGCAGCCACATAAAGACCTACCAGACTTCCCAGACCGATGTTATATTTCAAATTGACCGGAATATCCAAGCCATTCTGCTTGACAGTAGCTTCTTCACCTCCATCAGAGATTTTTATACCTCTTTGAGCAAAAAGCAAAGACGCATCGACTCCTAATCCCACAACCGGAATATTGAATTCCGCCATCGGACCGATAAAGAAACCTGTAAAATTATCCTTTTTAAAGTTTTCTTTCACATCAGAAAAGCTTGCTTTAGACAAGTTTAAACCACCCTTTACACCAAAATGTAATTGTGCCTGGGCAGGCATCGCCATACCGATACATACGGCAATCATTAAAGCACCAAAAATCTTTTTCATAAATCTACGTGTTTATAATTCGGGACAAAGATATATATTTATAATAAATAAACACAAATTATTGCTCTTTGTTCGAAATCAACTCCCGATTTGCCAGCAAGGCTTCCTTAGTTCCCGCCGCCATCGAAAGAATGCCGTCATTACACGTAACCATACCGCTCTCCTTGCGTCGTGTCAGCCAATCGGTAACAAAGTCCGAAGCATATCCTCCCGTACTGAACTCACCGTCCAGCGCTATTATCTTTTTATAAGCAGACAGGTAATCTTCTTCCGTCGTATCGGGATAAACGTTGGTGTAAAGCCACAACTGGATGTCGTAAAGCAGATAAGAACGTTCGTCGGCATGAAGCGCAAAGAATCCTTTATCGGTTACTATCTCTTCCGATATCTTCCGAATCCATCGCTCCGTATCCACGGGATGATCACACTTTGCGCACAAATCGGACAAGAGCGGTGAGAAAGCTGCGTTCCGAACTTTTTCCAGCTCCATTCTTTCATCTTCTTCCGACGTATCAAAGACTTCTTCGTTGACAAGTCCCCGAATAAATTCTTCAAAGTTATCGGCAAGGAAAGTAACATAATAATCATCTTCCTGATCGACATGAACGACTTTCGGTTCGCCCTGCGGACCACACTCCCGATAATCAAGGAAAATCATATCATGTCCCGCAGAAGGACAGTCGCAGATAGCCACTCCAATGTCCGGATACCCCCATTCTTCAATCATGAAACGGCTGCCGAGCTGTCCGCAAAGAGAATAAATCTTATCCTTATCGACTCCCATAATGCCGGTGATAGCCACATGATCGTCCGCCCAACTGGTAGGTTCGTCGCAAGGAAAACAAACATTGAAAGGTATTCCACCGTTATGCTGCTTCATCAGCCAAATATAAGATTCGGGGAGTTTGTATCCCAGTTCACGTTCTGTTTCTTCTATCATCTTTTCTGTAGGAGGTGCGCCAATATATTCATTCATAGCATATTCATCATCATCCCAGAAGTCTATAAAGTCAAAATTCTCAAAAGGTTTGTTTTTCATAATCACTGTTTTTAATTTGTATTCTTTTAGTTTTGCTTTGTATGTATATACTACTTTTCACGAATATACTAAAAAACAGACATGATCAATTTGTTTCCTTTATTTATTTTATTTTTTTTACGAGTATATGGAAAAATGCTACTACGCAAACAAATCATTTAATGCTTCGCTCATGCTGGGATGAGTAAAAATGAAGTCGCGAAGGAAAGTATAGTCCTGTTCTGTCTTCATAGCGAGTGCAACAGTGTTTATCACCTCGCTTGAATCGGGTGCAAACAGCATACATCCCAAAATCAGTCCTGTCTTCTTGTCAATAATCGCCTTTAACAGCCCGTCTGTTTCTCCCAAAGTCTTAGCTCTCGGTATCGCCATAACGGGCAATTTCTTCACGATAATATCGAGATTCTGCTTGCGTGCTTCCTCTTCATTCAGACCGACGCGAGCCAAAGGCGGGTCAATAAATACGGAATAGCTGACCGGATTACGGTCACTTGTCTTCCGCTCCGCGTCTCCGAATAAGTCATCTCTGATAATCCGATAGTCATCCAATGAGATATACGTAAACTGCAAACCACCTTTCACATCACCCACCGCACGGATAGCGGGATTCGTTGTTTTCAGATATTCATCTACAATAATGGCTCCACGTGCATCCACCTCTACTCCGGCAGCTTCCAGATGAAGACCTTGCGTATTTGGTCTGCGTCCTGTAGCCAACAGCACAGCATCGGCCTCCAATTCAAATGCCTCGTTCGTTTGCAAGTCCGTGAAAGCAACGATCGCTTTTTCTGATGTATGGTTTACGGACTGCACCTTGGCGTTCATCCGGAAAACAATGCCTTTCTTCTCCAATGTTTCCTTGACGCTGGCAGCAATATCACGGTCTTCGCGCGCAATCAATTCCGGATAACTTTCAAGTACTGTCACCTGAGAGCCAAAGGAAGCATACATGGATGCAAATTCCAGTCCGATATAACCACCGCCGACAATCACAAGATGACACGGAAGATCCGTGAGTTCCATAATGGAAGTGCTGGTATAAACAAAAGGATTGTCCGCTATGCCGTCAATGGATGGAATGACCGTTTCCGCTCCTGTATTAATAATGATTTGCTTAGCTGTCAACAGTAACTCTTCCGCCGCAGTGCGGACAGATACCGTATCCGAAGATACAAAAGAGCCGAATCCGGTGTAAACGGTCACATGAGGGTTATCAGCCAGATTATGATAGTTTTTATTTCGCAGCGCACCCGTAACCGAGTCTTTCACAGAAACAGCATTCCGGTAAAATTCTCTCTTTTCGAGGAATGTAAGTCCTTTCATGCCGGAAGCTATCTTCGCCTGATGTACCAGTGTCTTAGTCGGGATACAGCCGATATTGATACACGTACCTCCGTACATTTTATCAGAACGTTCTACAACAGCCACTTTTTGTCCACGTTTCGCGAACTCTGCCGCAAGGGTCTTCCCGCCTTTGCCGAAACCGATAATAATAACATCAAATGCATTCATATCCAAATATCTTTAGTTAGTTAGAAATCATCTTATTAACGTCTTTCATTGACACTGCAAAGGTCGTCCCTTTCCGGCAGACTATCAATAACCATTTTACCGGATGAATTGGCAATTATTCCCATATAAAATTATTTAATAGAAAAAGAGAACTGATATCACTTAGGATATAGCTCTCTTTTTCCTTCAACAGGTATAAATCAATGATTCGGATGAATATCCAGCTTCACTGGTTTTATCATATTCTCCGGTTTTAAAATCGTATCCAGGTCTTCTTTGGAAAGAATGTTATGTTCCAGCACCAGTTCATACACTCCTTTGCCCGTTTCCAGGGCTTCCTTCGCTATCTTGGTAGAATGTTTATACCCAATTACGGGATTCAGTGCGGTCACTACTCCGATACTGTTGTGTACATCCCGACGGCATTTTTCTTCATTGGCTGTAATACCATCAATACATAAGGTACGTAATGTATCAAAACCATTCATCAACAAGTCCGCAGATTCAAAACAGCATTGTGCCATGACAGGTTCCATCGCATTCAGTTCCATCTGTGCAGCCTCTCCACTCATAGCTACACAAAGGTCGTTTCCAATCACTTTATAAGAGACCTGATTCATGACTTCCGGAATGACAGGATTCACCTTTCCCGGCATAATGGAAGAGCCCGGCTGCATGGCAGGCAAATTGATTTCTCCCAGTCCGCAACGAGGACCGGAAGCCAATAGCCTCAGATCATTACAGATCTTATTCATCTTGACAGCTACACGCCGCATGGCCGAAGAATATCCTACCATGCAGGAAGTATCCGAAGTAGCACCTATCAGGTCATCTGCCAGTTTGATATCCAGTCCTGTAATCTTGCGCAGGGCAGCAATGCACTTTTCCGCATATTCCGGTTCGGCGGTAATTCCGGTTCCGATGGCTGTCGCACCCATGTTGACCGTCAGAAAATCCTGTGCGGCAAAATCGAGATTCTTCAGTTCATGTTCCAAAATACTTGCGAATCCATTAAAGGTTTGTCCTAGTGTCATCGGTACGGCATCTTCCAGTTGGGTACGTCCCATCTTGATGATGTGTGCAAACTCCGCTCCTTTCTTTCGGAAAGCCTCGATCAGTGTTGCAAAGTGTTTCACCAATTTAAGATGGGTATAATACAGACCAATGTGAATGGCTGTAGGATACGCATCATTGGTAGATTGCGAACGATTGACGTGATCGTTAGGCGAGCAGTAGTGATACTCTCCGCGTGCATGTCCCATCAGTTCCAGTGCACGGTTGGCAATCACTTCATTGGCATTCATATTGGTGGTGGTTCCGGCTCCACCCTGTATCATATCTACAGGGAATTGGTCATGATGTTTTCCTTCCAGTATTTCTTTACAAGCCTTCAGTATGGCATCCGTCTGTTCCTCAGTCAATAAATCCAGTTCACGGTTGGCAACGGCAGCTCCCATTTTAGTGATGGCCAATGCCTGAATAAACAGGGGATACTCATTCAAATGAAACTTGCTGATGCGAAAGTTTTCAATACCACGGAGTGTCTGTACTCCATACAATGCACTTTCCGGCACTTCACGACTACCTATCAAGTCGCTCTCTGTACGAGTTTTTTTTGATAATTTCTGTTCCATATCGGTTGTTTTATAACAATAACACATTCGTTAGTTGATATAATAACCAGCCAGAGATGTTATTGTTTTAATAAATATGCAAAAACTATTCAATAACTTTTTTGTTGTTTATCTTAGAAACAGAGAAAAAACGAAGATAAATCCTTTATCTTTGTTAGGAACTTATAAAACAACAACCAATGATATTACAATTAGCATTTGTTCTGACAGCCATTATTATTGGCGCACGTTTGGGAGGCATCGGACTCGGTGTCATGGGAGGAGTAGGATTGGGAATACTCACGTTCGTTTTTGGTTTACAACCCACCGCACCACCTATCGACGTTATGTTGATGATTGCCGCCGTCATTTCCGCTGCCTCCTGTATGCAAGCAGCCGGCGGGCTGGACTATATGGTGAAACTGGCAGAACATTTGCTACGCAAAAATCCTTCACACGTCACACTGCTCAGCCCATTGGTGACTTACCTGTTCACCTTTATTGCCGGAACCGGGCATGTGGCTTATTCCGTATTGCCCGTAATTGCAGAGGTAGCTACCGAAACAAAGATTCGTCCGGAACGCCCGCTCGGTATTGCTGTGATTGCTTCGCAACAGGCTATTACAGCCAGTCCCATCTCTGCCGCTACGGTAGCTCTGCTCGGGTTACTGGCAGGTTTCGACATTACATTATTCGATATTCTTAAAATTACGATTCCCGCCACTATCATCGGAGTATTGGTCGGCGCTTTATTCTCCATGAAAGTCGGCAAAGAACTGATAGAGGATCCCGAGTATCAAAAACGCTTGAAAGAAGGTCTTTTCAATGACAAGAAGATAGAGATTAAAGATGTCAAGAACAAACGTTCCGCCATGCTTTCCGTACTCATCTTTATATTGGCAACTGCTTTTATCGTCCTTTTCGGATCTTTTGAAGGTATGCGTCCCAGTTTCCTCATCGATGGAGAAATCGTCACGCTCGGTATGTCCTCCATTATCGAGATCGTAATGTTGTCGGCAGCCGCTATCATCCTTATAGTAACCAAGACGGATGGAATCAAAGCAACGCAGGGTTCTGTATTCCCTGCCGGGATGCAGGCTGTTATCGCCATCTTCGGTATTGCGTGGATGGGTGATACTTTCCTTCAGGGCAATATGGCACAGCTCACTCTTTCCATCGAAGGAATCGTGCGGCAGATGCCATGGCTGTTCGGTATTGCGCTGTTCGTCATGTCTATCCTGTTGTATAGCCAGGCGGCCACGGTGCGGGCATTGATGCCGCTGGGCATCGCGTTAGGTATTTCTCCGTATATGCTGATTGCCTTATTCCCCGCAGTGAACGGATATTTCTTTATCCCGAATTACCCGACTGTCGTAGCCGCCATTAATTTCGACCGCACCGGGACAACAAAAATCGGTAAATATGTGTTGAATCATTCGTTTATGATGCCCGGACTGGTATCTACCGTAGTCGCTATTGTTTTAGGACTGCTCTTTATTCAAATATTCTAATATATTATTAACCTAAACTCATTTCAGTTATGAAACAAATTAAGAAATTAGGCCTGGTAGTAGTAACACTACTATTATCCGCAACAATGGCATTTGCCGCAAAACCGAATATCCACATCCTTGCTACCGGAGGAACCATTGCCGGAACAGGAAGCTCGGCTACGGGCACCAGCTATACGGCAGGACAAGTTGCTATCGGTGCATTGCTGGATGCAGTCCCCGAAATCAAAGATATCGCCAATGTAACCGGCGAACAGATTGTGAGAATCGGTTCACAGGACATGAATGACGAAGTCTGGCTGACACTTGCCAAGAAAATCAACGAGTTATTGAAACGACCGGATATCGACGGAATCGTGATCACTCATGGAACGGATACGATGGAAGAAACTGCTTACTTTCTGAATCTGACTGTCAAAAGTGACAAGCCTGTTGTATTGGTAGGTGCCATGCGCCCCTCTACAGCATTAAGTGCCGACGGTCCGCTGAATCTTTATAATGCAGTAGTTACCGCTGCAGCTAAAGAATCAAAAGACAAAGGTGTACTGGTTGCCATGAACGGTCTGATTCTAGGTGCAGAAAGCGTAGTTAAAATGAACACGGTCGATGTACAGACTTTCCAGGCTCCCAACTCCGGCGCATTGGGATATGTACTGAACGGTAAAGTATGTTATAATCAGATCACACTGAAGAAACATACCACCCAATCCGTATTCGATGTCACCAAACTGACTTCATTGCCCAAAGTCGGCATCGTATACAGCTATTCCAATATTGAAGCCGATATGATGACTCCGTTGCTCAACAACGGATATAAAGGAATCATTCATGCAGGAGTCGGAAACGGTAATATCCATAAAAACATATTTCCGTCATTGATAGACGCCCGCAGAAAAGGCATTGTAGTCGTTCGTTCTTCCCGCGTACCGACTGGTCCTACCACTCTTGATGCGGAAGTGGATGACGCCAAGTATCAGTTTGTAGCCTCTCAAGAATTGAATCCACAAAAGTCACGTGTACTATTGATGCTTGCGCTGACCAAAACCACGGACTGGAAACAAATTCAGGAATACTTTAACGAATACTAAAAACCGGACCTACTTATGAAAAAATTAATGTTTATGCTACTCCTTGCGGGTAGCATACAGGCAATGTATGCCCAAAAGTTCTCCCCAAACACTCCTCTTTTCGAGGAACTGACAGACGTAAAAAAGAAAACGGATAAGTTCAACTTATACCTGAATATGCAAGGAAGTTTTGACGCTCATTTCCAAAATGGATTTCAGGAAGGTGACTTCAATATGCACCAGCTCCGCATCGAAGCGAAAGGAAATATCAACAACTGGCTTTCTTATCGTTACCGCCAGCGTCTCAACCGCTCGAACGACGGAAACAATATGATAGACAACCTCCCGACCTCCATCGACTGGGCAGGCATCGGCATCAAGCTCAACGATAAGTTCAACCTGTTTGCCGGTAAACAAAGTGCCAACTATGGCGGCTTCGAGTTTGACCTTAACCCGATCGATGTCTATCAATATTGTGATATGATCGATTACATGAGTAACTTCCTGACCGGTCTGAATGCAAGTTATAACATTACTCCCGATCAGCAACTTAATCTGCAGATATTGAACAGCCGCAATAGCTCTTTCGACAACACTTACGGAATCACAGAGGATGCGGAGGGTAATCTCCCCGATCTGAAATCCGGAAAAATGCCGCTGGTCTATACCTTAAACTGGATTGGCAATTTTAATAATGTATTTAAAACCCGCTGGTCGGCCTCTGTGATGAACGAAGCCAAAGATCATAATATGTATTACTATGCTGTAGGAAATGAACTGAATCTCGGAAAGTGGAACGCCTTTGTCGACTTCATGTACTCAAAAGAAGAGATTGACCGTAAAGGGATTATCACCGGCATCGTCGGTCGCCCGGGCGGACACAATGCGTTTGATACAGGTTATTTATCCGTAGTAGCCAAGTGTAACTACCGTTTCCTCCCGAAATGGAATGCCTTCGTGAAAGGAATGTATGAAACGGCTTCCGTAACCAAAGCCTCCGAAGGGATAGAAAAAGGTAACTACCGTACCTCCTGGGGGTATCTGGCAGGTATCGAATTTTATCCGATGGAAACCAACCTGCATTTCTTCGTGACCTATGTAGGACGTTCTTATGACTTCACCTCCCGTGCCAAAGTGCTGGGACAAGAGAATTACAGTACCAACCGGATTTCGGTAGGATTCATCTGGCAGATGCCGGTCTTTTAATATTGTATGAGAATAAAAAATACCCGATAGCCGTGTGAAAGCTATCGGGTATTTTTATATGTTCGGTTTCTTTTTCTAAATCAATACTCTTCCTCGTTAAAAAAGAAATCTTCTTTACTAGGATAATCCGGCCAAATATCTTCGATACTCTCATAGATTTCGCCTTCATCTTCCATCTCTTGCAGATTCTCTATCACTTCAAGAGGAGCACCCGAACGCATAGCGTAATCAATCAATTCGTCCTTGGTCGCCGGCCAGGGAGCATCTTCCAGTTTCGATGCTAATTCCAATGTCCAATACATAATCTTGAGTATTAAAAAGTGAATACTTATTTTCTATTTTTCGGCAAAAGTATAATAAAATCTATCATTTCCAACTATTATCCCAGAATATTTCACTATTTTGTTCATCAAAATTAATTTTTCGGGATAAAACAAACAAATAATCTGATAATCTGTTGACAAAAGCTAACACTTCGGGAGAAATTGTACAAGTTTCGGACAGAGTCAGAATGCGACGTTCGGCTCTTCGACAAATCGTACGGCACACATGACAAACAGCCGCTCCACGGCTACCTCCGGGTATGATAAAGGCACAAAGTTCGGGCAGTTGTTCATCCAGCTTATCAATCTCGCGCTCGATGCGTTCCACATCTTCCGGAGTAAGGATACTGGCGGCTTTCAGTTGTGTTTTTTCCTGGTCAGTTGCCAGATGTGAACCGATAGAGAATAGCTTATGCTGTATACTCAGGATAAAATCCCGGTCTGCCTCATCCAGCAAATACGTATTCAGCCATCCCAGATGGGAATTAAGTTCGTCAATTGTTCCGTATGCTTCCAAACGAATATGGGTCTTCGGAACGCGGCTTCCGCCAACAAGACTGGTAGTTCCTTTGTCACCGGTCTTTGTATATACAAGGCTTTTTTTCATAAACGTCTATTTTTCATCATTACTATATATAAGATTAACGTATAAAGGTGATCAGAAGTTGACGATATAATGCTGTTTAATCTTTGTTGTATCAAAAAAAAGCAAGCCTGCATCATACAAGTCAAAAGTGATTCCCACCCGCTCATCATTCTGTAACTGTTTCCAAAGATTTTTCATTGCCTTTGAATAGCAGATCCCATGAACGACAAACAAACTATTCGGAGTAGTCCGACGGGAACAGATGTTAAAAACTTCTTCCAGCAAAGCCGGATTCCGATAGTCATTCAGATACAGAAAGTCTACCGGAGTATCGGCATCCAGAAAGAGCTCTGATAAGTCAGAAGCAAAAAGATACCCGGCAGAAGGTTTGGCTGACTGTAAATATAAAGAGGCTGCCGAGGGCTGGCCTACTTCTATGATAGTGGCCGGTTGCACTTTATTCACCAGGCGGAACAACAGACGGTTGATCCTTGGTATTCCTTTCTCCCATCCCTGTGTTGTGATCCGCTTTTTCTGTTCCGCCTTCAGCAGGTCGTATGCATAATAAGGCATCTTCTCATAAATCACGTCTGTGATCAGACTGAAAGCAAAAGGAGAGTGCACACCATATCCGCAACGGTAGCGGAAACGGGAGAGCCAGATTAAAGGTCTTTTTAGGTAATACAGAAGATTCATAAACCAGTCTTTCATTTTTTTTGTTCGTGACGCAAAGATATATTATTTTATTGAAAAAAGGGCCGGCTCCCGCGGTGGACCGCCCCTTTTAATCATTTATTTCAAGTAACTACTGCAGTCTGAATACTACAGGTACAGTATATTTTACTCGAACTTTCTTACCGTTCTGCACTCCGGGCTTCCACTTAGGCATTCCACTTATCACACGGATAGCTTCTTTATCCAGGTAAGCATCTACCCCTCGTACAACTGTCGGATTAGTAATCGATCCGTCTTTGTCTACAACAAACTGAACAATTACGCGTCCTTGTGAGCCCATCTCCTGAGACATTGTCGGATATTTGATATGAGTACTCAAATATTTCAGCAATTCAGCTGAACCACCAGGAAATTCAGGCATGATTTCTACACTTACGTGAATAACATCTTCCTCAACTTCTTTAGTTTCCACTACTGGCGGTACCCAAACAACCTTGTAAGGTTCATTCACATTGTCCGGCACTACTGAAACGTTATCCGTCACCTCTTCGGTATCATCTACTATTTCGATCCATTCGGATTGCTTGATTTCCGGTGGAGGGGGCGGTTCCAGTTTCTCTTCAGGGAATGTGATTGGAACGAGCTCCGTTACAAAGATGGATTCATCATCTGGTGATACTGCCGCAACTCTTACATCATGCTGTGTCCATTCGAACGATACGAACATGAAAGCAAGCGCAACAACCAAACCCATCAACAACCAAGAACCTCTTTGATTCTCAATTGCAGCCTTTTTTGATTTTTTGGCTTCCATAAAAAATGTGTTTAAGTAATTAATAATAGAAAATATATAGTATATACACTACTTTTCGTTTTCTGTCTTAAGCATTACTTAAAGTGCTCTCTAGCTGCGATAAATATAGTATTTTTATGGATAGGATGTAACTTTAGTTCTTGTTTATTTTATTCTTTTTCCTTCTTTTGGATAAAATTTATGAATTAACAGTCAAATTCGCCATTCTACTTTCACAAGCAAAATCTGTCTTGCAACTCTTTTTTATATTTCCTGGAAACAAATAGCTCTGTCACGTTATCAAAAGGCGGATAAAGCATACATTTATTATCCTTTATAATCATCAAATAATCGATATTAATAATATATGATTGATGTATCTGAACAAAACTAGGCGAATATTTGATTATCTGTTCAGCAGTCATTCCACGCCGTAACACCACTGGCAATTGAGTGCTAAGTATCACCTCCCATTGCTTGCGTTCGGCACAATAACGAAAAAACACAACCTCAGCCGGATGCAAGGCACGCATATCATTAGTCGGTGTAAACACTATGAATGTTTGCCCCATATACAAAGATGCTCCTATTGGCAATGACCTTTTTTGTTCCGCTTCTACTTGTGTTATAAAGCGTGTAAGAATGTACTCCAGTTCCTGTTCCTTGAATGGTTTCAACAAATAATCGAACACCGATTCTCTAATAGCATGTATCATATACTTTTTATAAGCCGTATAGAAAACCACCCGTATATTCCATGAAATACTGTCGCGCAGACCATGCAACAAATCCAAACCTGCTGTATCCGACATTTCCACATCCAAAAACAACAAATCCGGTTGTATCTTAACTATAAGTTTCTTTCCCTGCTTATCATTTCGCGCAGTTCCTTCTATAGAGAAGCGTGGATTCTTTTTCAATGCATCACTCAACTTCCCAATAGCCACTTCATCGTCATCAACTATAACTACTTTATACTTATTCATATCTTCTGTGTTTTCTTCTGGTGGATATTCCCATAATATTATATCCAGTTACTATTTCATCAAGTGAGGATGCGGTGTACGAGGCACCTGCCTGGCTTTTTCTCTTATACCATATTGATCCGAAGTTTTAAACGAATTAAAATCTCGCAACGGATCATAATTTATATCCTTTGCAAAGAACTCTTCTATTACAAATGGCTCACCAGCTACTGTTTTAATTCTCTCTACAATCAGCTGACGCGATATTGTATTGAAATATAGACGGTTATCATCCATACAACTTATAATTTCAGAGTGCCAGATACCACTCTTATAGCCCATCCCTCCTTCGAAAAAGCCTGTGCGGGGATACCGGGAATCATTCAGCAAGTGCTTCCAATAGACGCTACCCTTAGTATTATTAAAATCTGTCGTAAGGTTCAGACCAAGGGGAACCTCCCATGCCTGGCTTTCTATTGACTCAGCTGTATAGTTTGGGCTATCGTTATAATGATATTCATCTAATAGTTTACCAAAGCCATGTCCTCCGCCTTCATGTACAAAAACATTTTTCCAATCACCAGTACTTATACCAATACTAGAATTTCCAGACCATTGAAGATTCCCTTCTGTCAGCGGAATAATAGCATAACTTAATCCGTTATTCCATATCCAACATATACCTCCATAGCGTGAATCATTAACTAAAAGAAAAACAGGAACTTTATCAATAGACGTTTTATTCTCTATGATATCCGGACAGGTAGAACTCACGAAATCGAAAATCTCATTATAATCTTTTACTTGCATGTCCGAGTAATTGTTTCCCCAACTTGTTTTAAAATAGGTGTTTCTCATTTTTCCCGTATCCGTATTTCCCGCACCAGTTTCTTCTGAAACAGTAGGAAGGATATAAACATTGAAATATTCACGATATGATTTATATGGCTCTACAGAGAACAAACAGTTTAAAGCTTCACGTGCACTACTTTCAAACAAGCCATTAGGCGCTAATTCATTGGTGGTAAATCCATCACCTGTTACAACCAGAGTTACCAGATGTTTTTCCCTCATTTTCTGATATACGATAACATCTCCTGTCGAATAGGTTTCGGGAGAATAAAGGCTGCCTTGCGTCACATTGACGCTTTCCCAGTTAGCTACACTAACGCCATTCAATGTAACCTGCCTGTCTCCCAAAACAGTAAGATGCATAATATAATGTACTCCAGAATCAAAAGTTTGGTCTAGTTTTATAAAAAAAGGACTCTCATTAACCTTCAATTCTATGGCTTGTTCATCAGAAAGATGCTGAGGCGGAATTAAAAGTGAAAATCGCCTTGAACTGTTATCAGAGGTTTCCTCTTTTAATTTCATAGCTTCAATACTCGTTACGGTTCCATGAGTACTTACCGCACCATTTTCCAAATTTAATGAACATTGGTTGCACGCTTTCAGATATATATTGGAACAAACATCTGATATCCCATTGGCATAATCCACTTGAAATGTAACTTGTGACATCAAGTGAGAAAAATGAATATCAACCGCTGCTTCAGATATAATGTATTCCTGTTCGGCAAATAACAAATCGCTTTCTTTCTGTTTATTCGCATTATTTTGCAGAGTTGCAACTTCAAATGGCAGAACAGCGTTTTCTAATGGCTGCATAAATGGATAATAAGCTACCATCCTCATTTTCTGACCTTTATCCTCAGCAGGGAATGAAAACCGCTTACCGAGTGACCATTGATTGCCGTCAAAAATACAAGCTTGATTATATAAATAGCTGTCAGTAGAGAGCTGACTACCTTGTTCTGTTAAAAATACTCCGATAATATCTCCTGTATTAAAAGAAATACTTGAATCTTGTGATTTTCCATCAGTTGACTGAAATCCATTAGATATAGATTGACTGATTTCAAAGTATATTCTTTCTTCTTCGTGTTCGGTAGAACAAGCTGCCAGAACAAGCAGCATTACTAAGGTACGTAAGCCAGATAAATCAATGCGTTTCATATATCATTCATTTTATTGGACAGTTGATAAATCTATTATTATCTTATACTCCTTTCCACTTTCTAATATAAGAGGCTCTTGCAATTGATAATGGTAAAAACGACCTTTATATTTGAAATTAATCCACTGTCCGACCGGAACGCTTTGCGGAATGATTATAGCCTCAGCTGTTTGCCTATTTTCGTCATAATACATTTGAATAACCTGTGGTGATATACTTGACTCATAGCTCACTTCTCCGGTGACTAGATTAACGATAGCTCTATTATAGACATTGGTCACTTGTACCCCATTCTTCATATCACTGTTTGCAATAGAAGTAGTATTTATGAATGAAACAGTTAATTTACTGAACAAGTGATTGAATAATAAAGGAATCCCTCCATTGTACTTCTCATAAATAATATCTGTAGTAGAAGCCCATAAGAAATCACTTTGTCTTAATAATTTCCGATTACTTTGATCATTCGGAAGCTGAAAGTAAACGTTTGTGAAGTCTTTATCTAACGTACTGCTAGCATAGGGATAATATCCTATCCCCATAAGTGTATAGGGGACTTTTTGCCAATACAGTTGCATCTCAGAATCCCAGCCAACACTTCCATTATATTCAACGGGAATATTACTTACCCAACATTCGCTACCATATTTCCACTTTGCAGCTTTGTTCTGATCAAATAGGAAAATTCCAATTTTATCTCCTTCTTCAAATCCTCGTTCCATAGTCGAACGTGTGGATACACTGACAGCAGGAAGAAAGGTTATTATTTCTTTATCGCATTTATCAACTTCTTCACTACTACACGAATGGAATAAAAACAATAGAATAACAATCAGAGTTTGTAAGTATATAACCGTTTTCATAATTATTAGATCTAAAATAAAGAAGAACAAGCCTTAATCTTACAAGGCTTGTTCCTGAAAACATTATTTATTAATTAACGAATACGAGTAATAGTTGCTCCTTTAAACAAGGTGTTTTCATTTACAATCATACCGATATGAGCAATGCCTTTTGCTGTATTCCTATTACTTTCGTTTATTCTCATTACACCATTGGTCTTAGATTCCCAATGATAGTTATTAATAGTACCACCTAATTCTCCACTCTGTCCAACTCCCCATGTAACAGTTTGAAGTTTTGTTATACTAGATGTTCTAGCACGAGTCCATCCTCCCGATTGTAAAATTGGATCAAAGTCAGCATTAGGTCTTTCTTTTATATTTTTAGAGAAATACCAAGCAACTAAACCGTCTGAGGAGTTATAGTAATTTGAAGAGTATTCTAAAATCCATTGATAATATTTAGTGGCATACGCACCGATAGTTGTATACCAAGACCATTCACTAGTTGTATATGTAACATTGCTTACATACGCCTCTGGCTGGTTAGTTCCAGACTTCGTCGTGATTTCTTTCCTTATAAGCTCCCCTCGTTCACCGTCCTTATTAAATCCTAAAAGGAATAAAACATGCTTAGTTTGAGGCTCTAGATTATAAAATGAAATTACATAATTATCATTAGGCGTATTGCGGTTTTCATCTTTCTTCATAACATCTATTATTTCTTCATCTGTATATCTTTCAATGAATGAAGCTTCAAACACCACAGCATAGAAATATGTTACATTGTTACCATACTCAAAGTCTGTAGCAAAACAATCGCTCAACACAACAACCGTTTGGGCTGTCACATTACTTCCTGCTGCCAAGCCGGCTTTCTGAATAATTTTCACTGATTGAGAAGAGCCACCTGACGAGGATATATTGAGTGTAACATCCCGATCAGCAGGTGAGTTATTGAAACTGTTTGCTGATACTTTAATAGCAGCATTTCCTACACCATTTGTTGAAGATACAGTCAGCCATTCAGGCACTCCGCTAATACTCCAAGAAGTATTACATGTGATATTGAATGTTTGTTCTTTTCCTGCTTCTGCAAGATTAATTTCTTTCACATCAACAGATAGAGATACAGAAACTCCTTGCTGCACTACGGATACAGGTTCAGAAATCTCGCCTCCTTCGCTTTGCACTATAAGTGTACATTTACGTTCATCTATATCTTTACTCTCTTGTGCTGTTAATACCACAGAAGCATTTCCTTTGCCCGATGAACTGGATAGAGACAACCATCCTGAAGCCCCGGTTATAAGCCATGAGGTATTACTTTGGATTTTCAGTACTTGTGAATCTCCGTCTGAAGAAAGTGTAAACGTATTAGGAGACACAGTCAATAATGTTTCCGCTTCATCGTCATCACTACCTCCGCAACTTGCTATAACAAGCACAAGAATGAATGTTAGCAAATAATTTCGTTTCATATGTTCATTGTTTGTGTATGTAGTCCCCAATCATACCGTTTTAATGTAATTGTATTCGATTTATATAAGAAAACGCATAGGGACTATACTAAATATCCATTCATAAAGAGCAATTTCATCTTTTATGAGAGTGATAGATATTAGTATTTGCTGTTTCATATACAAATATTGTTATGAGTTAATTTTATTATAAATATCTTAGAACATAATTGAAGAGTAGCTTCCAAATGAGATGTAGCCTTCATTATATTGTTCGCTACAACCACACAGTATGATAAACAGACATAGAAAAATACAATATTTTTTCATGTTTTGAATGTGTATATAGATTAATTACTATTAGCAAAGATAAGAAACCGGGTAAAATAAAAAAAACACAATAAACGCGAAATATGATTATCCGGTCGTTTCGAACGACTAATTGAATGAAATTCGTGCTTAAACGGGCAATAAATTATATCAATATCTAACATAAGATATGATTTCAGATACTCTCGGACAGATTACCTCTTTCACATCTAGACATTGGTAGAAATCACTTATATATTTCAAACTCAATACAATTTTAGAACACAATATAAGCAGCGCTTTAGATTTCAGTTTGCAAAACATAAAACAAAAATATACAGTATAGTGTCATATTTTGCAGTATAAGTCATATTATCGCATTTTAATCCAATGTTCATTTTTCACTATTTTTTTATTCACTTTTTTATTCATTACTTTGCATATATAGTTATGTGATTATCTAACGCCAACAATATCACATACTTAATAAAAAAGCACTTATTAAGACAAACTAATAATTTATGCATGGAAAGACGATCTATGTAAGAAAAGATTTCTTTCCATTTAATCTATAAGCTTTATGTTAGACACAGGACAAGTTATAGCAGATAGATACGAACTACTCAAACAATTAGGAAGAGGTGGTTTTTCAGAAGTTTGGTTAGCACTGGATAAACTCACAGATGTTAAAGTAGCCATAAAAATATATGCGCCGGGTATGGGGCTTGACGATGCCGGGATTTCTCTCTTTACACAAGAATTTTCTTTAGTATTTGATATTAATCATACCAATTTATTACATCCTACTTACTATGATTGTTGGGAGCGAATGCCATATCTGATTCTGCCCTTCTGCAAAAACGGGTCTATATTCAAATACCTCACTGACAATAATCGAATCACAGAAACCGAAAGTTGGCATCTACTTCATGATGTTGCCGAAGGACTAGCCTATCTTCATGCAAAGCTTCCTCCTGTTATTCATCAAGATATAAAACCTGATAATATTTTAATTAATGATGAAAACGGGTATATGATAACCGACTTCGGGATCAGTACACGAATTAGAAGTACATTACGTAGAAATCAAGGGCAAGAACTAAGTGGAGGCACATTAGCTTACATGGGACCCGAACGTTTCGGCCCATCCCCTACCCCTATTATGGCAAGTGACATCTGGTCATTAGGGGCGACAATGTACGAACTGCTAACGGGGTTACCTCCTTATGGTGATCATGGAGGTCTGTTGCAGAAAAACGGTGCGGATATCCCACTTATTAATAATGAGGAGTATTCACAAGAACTTAAGGATATCGTTTATAAATGTCTTGCTCTAAACACATGGGACAGACCTACGGCCAGACAAATCGCAGATTATGCCTTCCAGCATATCAATGGAAATTCAGCACCCTTTAACATACAAAGTTCACAACAAACGACCTCTGATCTTTCATCAAAAGATGAGATAAATGAAATTCAAACTCCAGAAGGACATGAAAATTTTTCATTTGAATTAAAGGATAATCATGAACCCTCATCCATTCATTCTGATGCAGAATTTCCTGTTATGCAATCATCCGATATAAAAAAGAGAGTTGCTACGCTGTTTAAAAGAGAGCATCGCAAACTCATTATTATTGCGGCTATTATAATTATATGTGCAACCATTGTTACTATCTATTTGGCGACAAGTGGGAAAGAAGCTACACCGGAGCCAAAACAAGAAATAGCTTCAAAAACCAATGCTAACGATAGCATATGCTCGGCAATCATTCTAGAAGGCAATAATTACAAAAGCCAAGGTAACATATTTCGAGATAAAATAGATACTTTAAGACAGAATAATGACTCCGTTTTTGAAGATTTCTATATAAATGCTATCAAGAAGTATCGTGAAGTAAATCACTACAAAGATTCCATTTCTAAGGGAGTATATATGAATGCAGAAGATCAAATAAAGCAAGTAGAAATTATATTAGATTCTGCATACAATCTTTTTATACTAAAAGCAGATACAATGAGAATGTTTGACGAAATAGAAGCAGCAAAAGTTTTCGAAAATCGTGCAAAGAAAATAGAACCATATATAAACATAGACAACAATAACAATGAAGAAATGCATTAAGTTACTAATTCTAGTCTTCGCTCTTGCTATGCCAATAAGTACATGGGGGCAGTGTGCCGCCATTTACAAAAAAGGGGAGACAAGCATGAAAAAAGGAAGATACAGAGAAGCTATCAAGTCCTTTAAAGCAGCAATGAAATGCGACAGCAAACTGGAGCAGGATTGCAAAAGTAAGATTAAGGAATGCGAGGAGAAACTCAAACCGGCTCCCAAGTCCACTCCTGCCCCTGCCATCGAAGTTACCAGACTTGCCATTACCCCGGATTCTGTAAGATTTGGCTACGAGACGACAAAGGCCGAATACATCAAAGTAGATAGTGCTCCGGAAGAATGGACGGCAACTTCAGATTCAAACTGGTGTAAAGTGATTCCTCATGGAAAAAACTTATCTGTAAGTTGTGAAATAAACCAACTGACTTCAGAACGTAAAGCCACTGTGACCATTAGCAACGGGAAAATGGAAGAAACAGTCAAGGTCGTTCAAAGCGGTCAAAAAGAATTCATCAATATAGCATTGGACAAATTGGAGTTCGGTTCCAAAGGCGAAATTAAAGAATTACCAATAAAGACGAATACAGAATGGGAAGTAATAAATATTCCAAGTTGGTGCGAAGTCATAGCAAAGGACAGTGACAAACTGATTCTAAAAGTTGGTAAAACCAAAAAAGCCAAAGAAGGAACTTTGATACTAAAGACGAAAGGAGGAGAAATTTCTTCCGCCATCCTCTCACAGAAAAAAGGAGGTATATTTTAAGATGATTAGAGATGACTATACATGAATCGTCATCTTAGGCGTCGACTTATTTATACTTTAAGTGGTTCAACAATTAAAATAAGTTCTTATGAGATGTATGAATTGTGGTTGGGACAATCTATCTGATACAACGGTCTGTCTAAAATGTGGACAACTATTGAGTATTTCGACTGGTTACGCCAACAATCAAAATGATTTTGTGTCAAGAGAAGGTTATGGAGAAGCCATCCCCAAACCCACAGTGCTAAATGCAAATCCTAATAGAGAAAAGTGCAGAAAAACTGTTGTATTCCCCACTTTGAATGAACCTGATACCCATTCTGCTATCACACAGCCTGCTACAGAATGCCCGAACTGCAGTTATCCGATAGTAGGTGAATTTACAAGCTGCCCTTGCTGTGGAACGCCTCTGGAAAGAGCCGATAAATCCGCAGACGACAAACATAAAAAAATAAAAGAAAAAACATCTTTCTTGCCGGAAGATAAAATGACTTGTCAGGAATGCGGAAAAGAGATAGATATTACCTGCTCATTCTGTCCGCACTGTGGTGTCCGTGTACATCGTCCCACTATCCGACGACAGATAAAAAATATAGCAGAAACAGAACCGGAAGATATTACACCTCATTGTTCTTTAACCATCATTCCGGAAGAGAATGAAAACATTCCTTCAGAAAAAATGGAATATGAAGGAAAATCGATCATTCTGAACCGAGAAAACACAGAAGTATCTAACCGGACTATCACCTCAAAGGAACAAGCAGAAATAGTTTTCGAAGATGGGCATTGGTATCTGCTCGACCGGAGTGAACTAAGAACAACCTTTATTCAGGCAAACAGAAAAATAGAGATCATACCTGATGATATTATCGTATTAGGTGACCGAAGATTTAAATTTGAAAGTGATTCATTGTGACCAACCAATCTGTCGATAGATGTGATTATAATGTAGGAGAATACATCGATAACCGTTATCGGGTTTCCAAAACATTAGGCGAAGGTTCTTTCGGTAAAGTATACCGAGTTACGGACAACGCAGGTAAGGACTATGCGCTGAAACTATTAAGACTTTGGGAGGTTCCACCCGAAATACGGAAACCATTGACAGATCGTTTCGAAATGGAATTCAAAACAGGGCAGATAGACTGTGAATATTTGGTGAGTTCTATAGACTATGGTACGGTTGGAGGCAATCCCTATATCGTCATGGAGTATTGCCCGGGAGGAGATCTGACACCCTATTTAGGCTCTCAGAACAGTAAAATCCCTTTGATTTGCCAACAAATCCTTCTTGGCCTACATTCTTTACACATCAGAGGAAAAGTCCACCGCGACTTAAAACCGGAGAATGTTCTTTTTAAGAGCAATGGAGTAGCTGCACTGACAGACTTCGGTATAGCGGGCGATAGAAATAAACGTATGACGGAACGTAACATTTTCGGCAAGCCCAATCAAATATTCGGAACTTATGCCTATATGCCCCCCGAACAAGTGAACCGTATGCGAGGTGAAGCCACAGTTTTACCTACTACAGATATTTTTTCTTTTGGAGTATTGGCCTTCCAACTTTTGACCGGTAGCCTGCCCTTTGGTGAATTAACCAGTCATAATGAATTGGCTCTATACCAAAAACGAGGAAAAGATGGAGACTGGAACCGCCGGAAGTTAGTACAGATAAAAAACGGGAAAGAATGGGATCGACTTTTTTCTGGGTGTCTGAATCCCGATTTTAAAAACCGCTTTCAATCCGTCAAGGAAGTTTTGAAATATCTGCCGGAGACCCAACAGGTCCCTATGGAAAGGGGATATTGCCCACCACAAACTGTCCAAGGTTTTTGCATGCGTATCATGCAGGGCGAAGAGTATGGAAAGCTTTATCAACTAAGCGAATTTGCCACACATGGTTGCAGAATACTTACTATCGGCAGAGAGTCTGATAATCTGCTGCCTGTAACAGAGCGGCAAAGTACTTATGTATCACGCCATCATTGTACACTGGAAACGACACCTTCCGGTGACCATTGGATTATTCGGGACGGACAATGGCAAAAAGAACAAAAAGTATGGCAGGAATCTAGCAACGGCACTTATGTCAATTCCGCGCAAGTCACCCAACAAGGTTACAGGCTAAAGGTTGGCGATATCATATCTATTGGAGACGTAAAAATGAGATTTGAAAACTATTAACTATATATTAAGTAGTATGGATACACAAAATTACAAACGTACCCTAGCCGGCTCAGTAGGTGCCGGTATGGGAGCATTGATGGGTGCCTCAGGCAGAACTTACTTCATTCTGGAGCATAAGACTCCATCAAAGTATCATCAGGCAGGCGAATCTCAAAAAATCATTGTCGATCAAGTAGAGTTGGGTAGAGATGCCTCCTGCCAAGTACGCTTTGATGAAAGTTTCGAAACAGTGAGCCGCAAACACGCTGCAATTGTACGTGATGGTGAAAATTGGAAACTAATTCATCTCTCACACTCCAATCCGACATTAGTAAACGGACATCCGATTAATGGTTCTTACTATTTACAAACCGGAGATGAGATACAATTATCTGTAGGAGGACCACGCTTGGGATTTATAGTTCCACAAGGGCGCCAAGCGTTAACTTCCAGTATCGGTTTGACAGAAAGAATGAGTCTTTTCCGTAAGCAAGCCTTACGCCCCTACAAAACGGCATTAACTATTATGGGGATTGTTTTCGTATTGGCTGTTGCCGGTCTGGCTGCATGGAATTATAGTTTGGGTGTAAAGAATGACTTACTGGCTCAGAAAACAGAACAACAAGAAGTTCAACTAAGAGGGTATCAGAACCAGTTGGATTCACTAGGAACTGAACGTGCGGCTTTAGAAACACAACAACGGGAACTAGAAGCTAAATTACGAACTAGCGATGGAAATACAGAAGCATTAAAGTCACAGCTAGCTAATGTAAATAATCAATTAGGCAATGTAAATGCCAGTTTCTATAAAGTAAAATCTGATTTGGACAATCTTTCAAGTACCATAGCTGCCGAAAATGCGACAGAAGAAGTAGAAGAAGCCAGTTATAAGCCACAGACAACTCAACAGGCGAGGTCTCATCAAGATAATGTAGAGTCCGATGTGGTAGAAGAACAAGATCATAATGCTTCGGGAGATCTGAAAGATTATTACGATCATATCTATACAATCAAAGTTGACCATATTGAAATCGAATATAATGGCTCAAAATTCGATCCGGGCATACAAGTATCAGATATTATTTGCGGAACCGGTTTTATGCTATCTGACGGAACATTTGTTACAGACAGACAAAACGTTGAGCCATGGATTTTCTCTAATACCGAATGGAAAGATTCATGGCGTAGACTACTGGCCATATACAGAGGAGCCGGATGTAACATAATATTACATTATCGTGCTTATAGCACCAAGGGAACAGGAAAACCTTTAACATTCACAAATGCAGACTTTAGCAGAAACCAATTATATGACACCACATTTACTGAAATAGAGGTGGAAAAGTCAATCAGGGTACAACTAAGAGAGCATGGTATAAAGCTAGCTTATAAACGTAGAAACTATGTACAAGTCAGTATAGTGACTCCTGCTGCGTATAGCTGGGCATATATTAGAGGTAAAGGTACTTTCGGCGAAGGTCTTCCTTTTGATACAACAGCAGCAAACAACATGAATGGAGGAACTGAAATACAGATGGTAGGCTATGCAGGTTATGCTGACATTCATAATCTAACTCCGGCACACTTCAACGACCACACTAATATTTCTGATACAAAATACCGAACTATCGTATTACAAAACCGCGTGGCGGAACCTGGATATTATGGTTCTCCAGCATTCCTTCTGGAAAATGGAACATATCAGGTAATCGGCTTCATGGTAGGTAGTATAGAGGGCAAAGACCGTTTAGTTCCAATAGGAAATATAAAATAAAAATTATGTCTGAGATAAAAATTAAATTAGCGGCAGGCACTGATGTTGGTTTAGTCAGGAAAAACAACGAAGACAACTTTGTAGTAAACCGGGATTTAAGCCAATCGGAATGGATCATTCCTCAATCTTCCGAAACCATTCCTTTAGGTAAGTATGGCACTTTACTGGTAGTAGCCGACGGAATGGGTGGTACTAACGCCGGAGAGGTTGCATCCGCCATTGCCATTGAGACGGTGCAAAACGCATTTACGCCAGAAAAGCTGGACAAGATCGTAACACTCGAAGGTGAGATGGCCACAGAAGAAGCTATTGAAGAATTCTTGACCAAGACAGTCAAAGCCGCTGATTTAAATATTGTCAATGCAAGTAAAGAAGATAGTAGTACCCAAGGCATGGGTACTACTATTGTCATTGCCTGGATATTAAATGAAAAAGCCTATATTAGTTGGTGCGGTGACAGCCGCTGCTATGTGTTCAATGCCAATTCGGGATTCTGCCGTCTATCCAAGGACCACTCCTACGTACAAGACTTGGTCGATCAAGGAAAACTGGATCCGGAGAATGCTTTTGACCACCCTTACAACAATGTCATAACTCGTTGTTTAGGTGATCCGACCAATCGTTCCAATCCCGATTTCCGCTCTTACAATCTAAAGGACGATGACATCTTCCTGCTTTGCAGCGATGGTCTATGCGGTTTGTGCCACGACGAAGAGATTATGCAAATCATTGAGGAAAATCAAAATGATTTGGTGGTCTGTAAAGACCAACTGATAGAAGCCGCTCTTGCTGTCGGCGGATATGACAATGTAACGATAGTACTTTGTCATATTATCCAGAAAGAGACGGACGAGCCCAAAGCTAATCTGAACAACACTGTATTCAGCAAACCGAATAACCATAAATTCCGGAAAATAGTTCTATTACTTTTTGTCTTAGCCCTGTTACTGGGAGGTTATCTTTATAAAAACCCACAGCTATCCGCAAAGTGGAAAGCTAAGATTTTTCCGACGGATACAGTCATTGTTACAGAAACAGATACCTCAACAATCTCTCCTCAACCAGATTGACAAACAAAACACATGCAGTTCAACAGTGGTGACATATTTGCTGAACACTATCAGCTGGAGAAAAAATTAGGCACAGGAAGCTTCGGAGAAGTCTGGTTAGCCCGAAACACATTGGCAGATGTAGAAGTTGCCATAAAGTTTTATGGCCTGTTGGATGATAACGGCATAAAAGACTTTCGGGAAGAGTTCAAACTTGCCTATAAATTACATCATCCCAACTTATTACATCTTAATCATTTTGATGTATTCGAAAGATGTCCGTTCCTGATAATGCCTTACTGTTCTAATGGTTCCTCCGCTACCTTGATCGGCAAAATGTCCGAAAAGCAAATCTGGCATTTCATACGCGACGTATCATGTGGACTCATGTTCTTGCACAGTCAAAACCCGCCAATCATCCATCAAGATATAAAGCCCGATAATATTCTAATCGGTGATGATGGTAAATTTATCATTTCCGACTTCGGCATTAGCCGCAAATTAGAACATACATTCCGTAAAGGCACTAACAAAGTAAAAAGTTCCGGAACACTTGCTTATATGGGACCGGAACACTTTTCTGAGAAACCATTTATTGCAGGTACCAGCGACATATGGTCTTTAGGCATGAGTATTTACGAATTGCTGACCGGTCACATTTTATGGGAAGGTATGGGTGGTTGTGTCCAACTGAATGGTGCACGTATCCCAGCCTTAGATAACGGCTATTCTCCCCAACTGGACCAGTTTCTTCATGCATGCCTCTCGCTTAACACATGGGATCGTCCCACTGCTCAGCAAGCTTATAACTATGCTAACTCTATGCTAAGGCAAGAAGTAAATCATCCGCACTCACCATCAGCGGTACATGCTTCAACACCTCCACTCCCACCAGCGCCATCACGTTTACAAAAAAGAATTCGTCTCTCCACTATAAACAAACGCATGGCAGGATGGATTATTCTCGGCATATTATTCCTATTCATGCTGATCAAAGGAGTTTCCGCATTCTTCGGAAGTATTGAGGAAGAGCGCAGATATAACGCCTGCCGGACAACAGAGGATTTCCGACATTTCCTGAATCGTTATCCTGCCTCATCTCATGCAAAGTTTGTAAAACAGAAAATTTGTATGCTGGTAGAAGACAGCATTAAAAAAGAAATAAAAAAGAATAGAGTAATCGCACCAGTAAGTGTAGATACTATAGAACCGGAACAACCTAAAAAGGAAGAAATAGTAGTAAAGCATCCTTCTTGGTCACGTCCAAAGCCTAAAGTAGAAATAGTTTCCCCCGCTCCTGACACAAAAAAAGTCAAAAGAGAAGATGAAGAACGCATGTTCCTCAATTGTCAGACCATAACCGATTATGAGAAATATCTGCGACAATATCCCAAAGGAAAGTTCGCTTATAAAGCCAAAAGGGCAATTCAACAAATAGAGTCCGGAATGATGGAGAGTCATCCGACACAGGAAATACACGTCAAAAAAAGCACCAGAGTAAGTTTCGGGCTATAACCACTAACTTCAATAGATAGATTATTTTCTCATTTTTCTCTATCACCTATCACCCGTCACTCCACATACAGTTATTCATCGCACTTGCAGACAAGATGACAGGTTATCCGAACCTATCACCACATCTATCACCTATCACCACTTGTATCATCCAAAACATTAATACTTATCACCTAGAGTATTGGTAGATAAGTTCCACTCTATTAGAACTAAACTTCCTTTTCTCTAATAAATAACTTCCTTTCTGCCTATTGCAAGCTATAAACGAAAGTTCTGTTTTTATAAATGCAAGCTTCATTTATAAAAACAAAGCTTTCATTTTTATAATTAAAACTTGCATTTATAGTTTGCAAGCGGACAAAAACAACTTTACTATTAGAGGAAAGGAACTTTGCAATAGGAAGAAAGGAACTTTTCTATTAATAGACAACACGTAAACCTATAATAGACAACGAACCAACCAATATACAAAAAACTTTAAGAAAAGTACAACACAAACATTTGTGAAGCCGAATAATAAAGCGTACCTTTACATGCCTTCCGGAAGAAAGACATTAACAATAACAAATTCAATAATTAGATCATTTTACAGACACATTCATTATGAAACTTACTTTGATGCGGGACAACGGAGGGACACCAACCATGCGAACGTTGGACATAAACCTACAAATAGAAGCGATGAAGCATGAGACGAAAGCCCAACCGATCAGCAATCTACGGACAAGCATACGTTACGCATCACCGGACGCCAAGCTGGACGACGCCAAGAAATTGGCAAAAGTCATCCCGGCTGCAGCTTTTCGCAAAACGGCCAACGGCATACAGATGACCGCATACAACGGAATCATACAAATAGAAGTCAATCATCTGGCAAACTTGATGGAAGTGAACCGGGTGAAGCAGGAAGCGGAAGAGCTTTCGCAGACTTATCTTGCTTTCATGGGTTCCAGCGGACATTCCGTAAAAATATGGGTACGGTTCACACGACCGGACAAATCACTTCCCAAAAACCGGGAAGAAGCGGAAATCTTTCAAGCGCATGCCTATAGAAAAGCTGTCAGCTTATACCAGCCGATACTCTCCTATTCCATTGAATTGAAAAATCCGGCATTAGAGCAATTTTGCCGGCAAACATACGACCCGGAACTTTATTACAATCCCGACTCCACCATTATGTATATGCGCCAGCCAATGGAAATGCCCTCGGAAACGACCTACCAAGAAGCCGTACAGGCGGAAACATCGCCATTCAAGCGATTGATCCCGGGATATGACAGTCTTGAAACATTGTCTGCGCTCTTCGAAGTGGCTTTAAACAAGGCATGCCAATCTTTAAGCGAACTTCAGCCGGGGATATATCCCCGATCCGATGAAGACTTGAAGCCTTTATTGGTTCAGTTAGCCGAAAATTGCTTCCAGGCAGGCATACCGGAAGAAGAAACCGCCCGTTGGGCAATCGCTCATTTATATAGGCAGAAAAAAGAGTTTCTGATCCGCCAGACAGTACAGAGTGTATACACCATCGCCAAAGGCTTCGGCAAAAAATCTCCCCTATCGGCAGAACAGGAACTGGAGCTGCGAACGGAAGAATTTATGCAACGCAGATACGAATTCCGTTACAATACAATGACGACAGTAACGGAATATCGGGAACGGAATACGTTTTGTTTCTACTTCCGCCCCCTGAGCAGCCGTGTTCGAAACAGTATCGCCATGAACGCAAGGCTGGAAGGACTCAGTCTTTGGGACAGGGATGTGGTCCGTTATCTGGACTCCGACCGGATTCCGATTTTCAATCCGATCGAAGATTTTCTCTTCGGACTGGATGTACGTTGGGACGGGCACGACCGGATTCGCGAACTAGCAGCCCGGGTTCCCTGCAACAACCGACATTGGGCGGACTTGTTCTATCGCTGGTTTCTGAATATGGTGGCACATTGGCGGCAGACAGACCGGAAATATGCGAATTGCACTGTACCATTGCTCGTAGGTCCGCAGGCTTACCGGAAGTCTACTTTTTGCCGGAGTCTACTTCCTCCCGAATTGCAGGCATATTACACGGACCGCATTGATTTCAGTAACAAACGGGATGCCGAGATATCCCTCAATCGGTTCGCACTGATCAATATGGACGAATTTGACCAGAACAGAGTGAATCAACAGGCTTTTTTGAAACATATTCTTCAGAAACCGATTGTCAATGTCCGCCGTCCACACGGTACGGCTACGCAAGAGATGCGTCGTTACGCCTCCTTCATTGGGACGAGCAATCACAAAGACCTGCTGACGGACACTTCCGGTAGCCGCCGTTATATTGTTGTCGATGTGACCGGACCAATCGATTGTTCCCCAATTGATTACGAACAGCTCTATGCACAGGCGATGCATGATCTATACAAGGGGGAACGGTATTGGTTTGATCCGGAAGATGAGAAGGTGATGAATGAAAGTAACCAGGAGTTCCAAGTGATGCCAATTGCAGAACAATTATTCCATGAGTATTTCCGGGCAGCTACAGAAGGAGAAGAATGCGAACAATTCCTTGCCATCGAAATTCTGGAGCAGGTGCAACATGATAGCAAGATTCGCGTATCCGATTGCAATATTATTCAGTTCGGAAGAATATTACAAAAGAATCGGGTGCCTTCTGTGCATACCAAACGAGGTAATGTGTATCGGGTGGTACGGATTAAAGCAAAAAGAGAATAAATATATGTGTGTGCAGACGGTGATAGGTGATAGATCAGTGGCAGATGGTCTGCGACCTATCACCAGCATACATTACTGATGAATAAAGAGTTTCAGGAGGTGGTGACAGGTTGAAAGAGGAAAATCAATTTTCATTAGTTTCCTTCACTTTCTTCCCGCCAATAATATTCAGAATAATGTTCATAGCCCCCTTTCCCACGAAAGAAGTACCTACCACGACAACTTTGGGCAAAGACTTCAACGCCTCTTTCACGGCTACACGCTTTGCTTTTCTTTTGGCTTTGATTCCATTTAATGAATTCATTCCATCAATCAGATAGTTACGCGTCACATAACCGATACGCAAAGTCATCAACGAATTCACGATGCCATCGCATATCGAGCCGATGACTACACCCGGTATTTTCACATTAGACAGAATGCTCAAAAAGCCGGTATCTCCCGAAACGGTATCACCAATGTCATCCAAATCAACATCGGCAGCGTCAACAGAAGCATCGGAAATGTCAATATCGGACGCTGCATCCGAAGATTGATCTGCTAATGAACCGAAGGGGGTAACCGAACCCATATCTTTAAAGACTTCGGATGCAACGAATGTCATTAATGAAGTAACCAGGATATTGACATACTGCCGGAACAACTGCTGCCTCGTAGGCCGGAAGCCGGAAGCCATAATCACATCCTCTATCATTTTATAATTCATATAAAGCACGGATACCGTGTCCAGCTTTCCATTCTGCGAAATAGCCGTAATCATAAAGACAGATTTTGCCCATTCTATAATACGACGATTGATACCGATGATACGAACCGAATACATATCCTCTATACGCGGACCTGAAGTTTCTTTCAGTTCTCCCCCTTCAATGCGCAATTTCAGCTCCTCGCTTATGATTTGCACCAGTTCTTCCCTGCTCGTTGCATAACGTTCCAAATCTTCACGCAACCTCTGCTGATGCAGTTTTCTTAACTCAGGACAGGACTTATCCTTAGGTATATAATTGCAGTTATCCGCCAGTTTATGTCCAAACGCAACAAGTTGTGCAGTATTCCACTCCCCATCAATAGACAAAGCCGGAATCTGCGGAGCACGATGCACCCGAACGACCGGACGTATAACGACGGCATAAAATACAACCAGAATCAAGGTGTAAAAAGCATACTCTGCCCACGCAACCTGCGATAAGGAGGCTATTTTCTCACCAATAATAATGATGTTACCCAACAATAATATCACAAAAGAGCCCAAAAACAGGAGTGTGATAATTAATAAATTTCGTTTCATTGGCTTATTCTTATCTTATTGAATCCTTAAAACTCTGAACTTGTGCATTTATTGACCGAAGCAACGCATCCTTCCTGTCAAATTCTTCTTTATCAGACACCAGCGCATTCAGATACATTGTTTTTTGTTGTTCCAAAAAATCAATGATACTTTGTTTGCGTACAGGCACATACTGATCGTAAAGGTCATTAGCCGCCTTATATATACTCTTCCCGACAGTCAGCTGAAGATATCCTTTAATCGTTTTCCCGGTATGCGTATGATCTATTCCGGTGATACATTCCATCGCTTTTCTCAGAAAACTCTGAATTTCCATTGTCGAATAAGTCCCGAACGGATTGGGTATTCCGATATGCGGAACAGTCGGATTATTAATATTCTTCACATCAAAAGCTCCCTGCAAATCAAAATCGACCACCGGAAAATCCGTCACTTGCGGCACTGAGTCAAAAGGTGCACAACCTTTCTGCTTCAGAAAAGTATTCATCTTCTCTATAAAAGCCACATCATCTTTCAAGTTAGAGAGTTTCCGCAAATACTGCCGGGCCAGACTATGTTCATGGGAATCAAGGAATTTACTTTTTATCGCCGCTGACGAATCAGTCATAAACTTTGTAACAAGGCTGCGTGTCGCATCTTTCCCCTTCGCTCCACCGGCAAATGCGGAATTGCATCCGGAATCATAATACTCCCTAACGATTTCAGTAAACTCTTTCAAATCATCATCCATATAGACTTGCACCATTTTTCTAAAATCGCTCCCATCGTAACTAAGTTCACTCGCCTGACGGAGTAACTCGTCAAACGAAGTTGCCGCAGCCTGATATTCTATATCGATTGCTTCCTGTTGGTCAATTGATTCTCCGACTAAATTATCCAGTTTTTCCAACTGATTCAGCGTTCTTCCGATTACGCTTCTCAGACGTATATCAGTACTATTGGAGATCACCTTGCCATACAAATCCTTCTCAAATCTCTGAAATTTCGCAGCTTCTTCCTGAAGATCCTCCATTCCCTCATAGCTGGCAGCATCCGCCACTTTTCCCAAGTTCAAACTATATATATTCTCCTTCAACTGGAAGTTACGTCTGCCCATTTCATTCTCGGCAAATTCTACCTGTGCCTTAATTACAGCCTGCTTCTCCTCTTCCGAATGCCAGTAAGCCGCTTCAAACACATTATGTAGAAGACAAACCGGAACTTTCGGATTATTCTCCTGCAGCAACTTCAGAAAACGATTGGAAACCTTCGATATAGCAGAATTTGAACTTTGCACAAATATCACGAAATCTGCCCTTTGAGAGATCGTTTCATAAATAGGATTATCCAAATTCGCATACCCGCCATCCAGCCCGGGCATATCCACCAGAAATATATTATCTTTCAAAAGCTCCCCACCGGAAGTTGTTATGGATGTCACCAGCGTATGATCTGTATTTATCACGCTTTCTTCCAAAGCTAACGAAACACACTCCTCCAGATTAGCATCATTCAATTCTTTCTTTTCAATGCTTATCTCGGAAATGTTTTCCAGTTTTTCAAATCCGCGCAGGCTATCAATAACCGAATCAAACTGTTCTACCTTTCTGGCTTTATCAGCAACAGAAAAAATACGGGTAATGGATTCCTCCTGTCCTTTTGAAATAATGGACGGACGCACCGTACACTCCAAGAAATGAGTGGGGCTGACGTGAGCATGTGCTATGAGATTTACTAAAGTAGATTTTCCCGATTTCACGGGTCCAACCACTAATATAAGAAAAGATCCTCCGTCAAACTCAGAAACACGATTGTTTAGTTTCTGAGTTGATTTACAAACAGCCTCCAAATCTTTTATTTCCCTTACTGACTCCAGAGTTGACATCAATTCCTTAGATCTGCTCTTCAGTATATTCAAGAATATCTTAAGCTCCGACGAAGACATTGTTTCCACTCTTTCTTCTATAAATTTGTATTTACCCATAAACGAGATTTAAATAATGGTACAACCGACTATTCACATGTCATTATAATAATGATGATAAAGTTAGCAGTTTGTCTGGAAATAAAAAATGTATAGAGCACAAAGATTGCATAATAATTGAAAGTTCGTCAAAGTTTTATGGATTCAAGTTCAATTTATCAACAAAAAGTTTCTTCATATCCGCAAAAAACAAGATGTTAAAAACCGAAAAAGCATGCAGTCTTTTCGGTTTCTATTCATCATATTAAAATAATACACGCACATGGATATAAAAGAACTTGTAGATTTATGTAAAAAAGGGAATGAGCAGGCATTAAGTCTACTTTATAAAACCTATTCGAAAAAGATGATGGGAATATGCCTTCATTATATACCTGATAAACAAATCGCACAAGATCTCCTACACGACGGATTCATTGTCATTTTCACTTCGATTGAGACATTACGTACTCCCGAAAAACTGGAAAGCTGGATGGGAATAATTATGAAGAATATTTCATTAAGGTATCTCAACCAAAAGAGTACAAACTCTGCAATTCCCTTATCTGATATCCCTGAAAACGAGGAGCCTATTGACAATTCGCTATCATCTGATTCTATTCCTTATGATAAAATAACAGAAATGGTAGAGAAATTGCCAGAAGGATACAGCAAAATCTTCAAGTTAGCTGTATTGGAGGGATTATCTCACAAGGAAATAGGTAAACTGTTGAATATAGCTCCCCACTCCTCCTCTTCTCAATTATTCAGGGCAAAAGTCTTACTTAAAAAGATGATTTCTGATTACAGGCTGATTCTTATACTAGTGATTTTATTTTTTTTCCCAACGATACACGACTATCTATACTGGAAAAGAAAAGAGACTAAAGATAATCATTGGTCTAACAATGTCATTCGGAAAGTGAAATTAGATAAGAAAGAAGAAAATGAGAGCATTACCTCTTCCGGACATATCTCTCACTACAAAGAAGAACCCCCTTTTAATACTACTTTAGCAAACCTCCCCCGGTTAGCATTAGACACAAGTGCAACAGGATTATCTACCACTTCTGAAATAAAAGACTCAGTAGAGAAACAGCCTGTTGCCAAACCATCTTTTACATGGGAGCATGCAGAGAAAATTATTACATTCTCATATTCAAGCCAAGAATTCACTTCACTCCCCAAAAAGAAAATAGGGAAATGGAAAATGATGTTGGCAGGGTCAGTCGGACCACAACTGGCACAAAACCTATACAAGTTGATGACAACACCACACTCTGACGGTTTGGAAAGCGGTCTCCCCCAGCAAGTCAATACTTGGGAAGAATATTATGACTATTTAAACACCCGCAATCAGGAAGGAACCTTAGGAGACTCGCTTACGCTAATGACAATTGCCAAGAACAACAGTGGAAGAATTATAGAACATCAACACCATAATAGCCCCATCACTATCGGACTAGCATTGAACAAAAAGTTGAATAACCACTGGAGTATAGAAACCGGATTACAATATATTTATTTAAAATCAGAGTTCACCACAGGAAAGGAATATCGGATTCAGGAAACCCAGAAGCTCCATTACATAGGTATTCCTCTCCGTATTTCCTACCGTTTTGGGAATTATAAACAATTCTCATTTTACTCAACAGCCGGTTTACAAATGGAAATCCCGATAAAAGGAACTCTGCATACTTCTCATGTCACAGATAGTGTCCCCATTAATTGGGGTTACCAGTCATTAGATGTACCTTTGCAATGGTCAATCAATGCGAGTACAGGTGTACAATACCACTTTACACCTCACACCAGCATCTATATAGAGCCAACCATTAATTACTATATTCCCGATGGAAGTTCATTGCGCACAATCCGAAAAGAACATCCGGTTACGTTCTCTGTTCCTGTAGGCATTCGTTTCTCTTGGTAAAAAATTCATTCTCCATGCAGTCTTCCGGCTGATAGTTTATCATAACTATAGAACAGTTAGAAACAATAGACAAATCAGATGCAGAAACGACATACAAACCGTGAACGTTATTTTGAGGAACAAGCTCAGACTACGAGAAATTATTATATTCCTTATATTAAAGAATATACTGGAAATCTGCCAAACAAAGTATTGGAAGTAGGGTGTGGCGAAGGAGGGAATCTGCTTCCCTTTGCCGAGCTAGGTTGTGATGTCATTGGAATTGATATTGCCGCATCCCGAATTGAACAAGCACAAAACTTCTTCATCACTAAAAGGCAAAAAGGAACTTTCATCGCTTCTGATATCTTCTTATTAAAAGATTTACAGAAACATTTCCCGCTTATTCTCATACATGATGTAATAGAACATATCGACAACAAGGAGCAATTTCTGCGCAACTTAAAAAAATATCTATCGCCTAACGGAATGATCTTCATTGCTTTTCCTGCCTGGCAAATGCCATTCGGCGGACATCAGCAGATTGCAAGAAGTAAGATTATCTCTCATATGCCATTTATACATTTACTACCTCGTATGTTGTATAAATGGATATTGGAATTATTCAGCGAACAAGAAAGCACAGTCAAAGAGTTATTAACTATCAAATACACCCGATGTACAATAGAAATGTTTCGAAGAGTAGTAAAACAGACTGATTATCAAATCGTCAATGAACAGTTATACTTTATTAACCCACACTACAAAATTAAATTTGGACTAACCCCTCACAAATTAAACAAAACAATAGCATGTATACCTTTCATTAGAAATGTATTCAGTACAAGTTGTTTCTATTTAATAAGACCAACATAGCATTTTATTTCATTATTTACATTAATATTCAAGAAGTTATCAACAGGCTAACTATAAAAGACAAACAGCATTATCAATCATATAAAGCACATAAAGGTCATATTTTGCTCTTTATTGAACAGTATTTTTCCAAAACTATAAAAGAGCTACGTTAAATTTGCATCTGAAAAAGTACGTTAACACTTTAAATTCTAAAAAGTATGCATTTATCTAACACATTACCCCATAATAATCGTATAGAAATAGCTGATGTGCTACGTGGGTTCGCTGTAATGGGAATTACACTTATCCATTTTATCGAACGGTTTAGTCTCAATAGCTTTCCGGAAGAGACCTGTAACTTTCTGATATTTACGGATAGGATAATTTGGGATAGTGTATTTTTCACCTTTTCCGGTAAGGCATACTGCATCTTTGCGTTGCTTTTTGGATTTAGTTTTTTTATTCAAGACAATTCACAAAAACTTAAAGGGAAAGATTTTCGTGGGCGGTTTGCCTGGCGGTTAGTATTACTTCTTTTTATAGCTTGTATTAATTCGGCTTTATTTCCGGGTGAAATATTGGTACTCTACGCCTTGCTTGGTTATGTACTGATCGCAGTCTGCCGACTCTCTACCCGAACAGTCACGATCATAGCAGTCATTCTTCTACTTCAACCTATTGAATTGGGACAAATAACTTATGCACTCATCAATCCCGACTATATGATTAATGCTGATCTTGATGCTCCATACTGGGAGTTAGTCAATGCTGCTCAGAAAGAAGGTTCTTTCCTCGAAATGTGCAAAACTGCCATTTGGACGGGTAATGTTGCTAATATGGGGTGGATGCTCTTACATGGAAGGGTTACCCAAACCGCAGGATTATTTATGGTAGGTATGATCATAGGACGCAGCAATGTATTTCTCTACTCAGAAAAAAATATAAAAATCTGGCTTAAAGTATTCATCATAGCCGTTACAGCATTTTTCCCTCTTTATGGTTTGATAGATATACTTCCCGACTTTATAAGCAGGGAGGCACTACTTGTACCTTCTGTCCTTCTACTGAAATCACTTTCAAATATTGCATTTACCGGAATCATGTTTGCAGGGATTATACTCGTTTATTACCTGACAAAACTGAAACATGTCCTTCATAAATTTGCACCTTATGGCCGCATGAGTCTGACAAACTATCTATCGCAATCTTTGATCGGAGGATTCTTGTTTTACAATTGGGGATTAGGTCTTTATCTGCATACAGGCATTACAGCATGCATTCTTATTGGTGTATGCGTATTCTTTTTACAATACTTTTTCTGTAATTGGTGGCTTCGCTCACATCGTCAGGGACCATTAGAGTGGTTATGGAAAAAGGCAACCTGGATAAACTGGAAACCTAACAACTAAAACATAAAGCTGAATCCTCTTTCCCGGAAAGTATGATCCCTTTCAATCTCCAAAGAAAGGGATTTTTTCAGTTGTGTTGCCATAAAGTTCAAGAAAGGCTGACTGGTTTCCTCATCTTGCGACTGCTGTAAAGAAAGTATATAATCGGCTCTATCTTCCTTAAATATCTTTGCAGGGAAAAGACGATAGCAGAATTGAATATAGTTCATTAATAAACGAGCCGCTCTACCATTACCGTCCACCCATGGATGAATAGTTACTAAATTAAGATGAGCGTTGAAACTCAATTCATATTGTTCCCGAAGTGTATTCATTAACTTTTGCCGTTCTTGCAATATAGAACATAATTCTTCTACTTTTGCAGACACTTTCTGATAACTCATATAAGAACGGGCACCCACACCAGCCGTAACACCACACAAACGAAACTCGCCTTTGGAAGAATCGAAAGAACCGCCTATTGTATTATGTACGCTTCCAGTGGTACGCATAAGAGTAGCATTTAGCTTTTGTAACAAGGAAGAAGTAATATCAACACCCTGCACACTTTCTTCTTTAGCAAGTTCGTATGCATTCTTCAAATCCTCATTCATCAAATGATAAACCAATGGCTTTCCTTTGGCAGTCACTCCTTCATCAAAGAGAAGTTGAGTATCCATCTCAGTGAGTGTAGAACCTTCAATAGCTGTAGAATGAGTAATAAGAGAATAAAGGTAGTACTTTTCATAGTCTACCGACTGACCGATACCGAGTTTCTGAAATTCTTGATACAGTTTTTCTATCTCCTGCCAAATACTCTTTTCCATAATAGGCTATCTTTAATTCGATCTTCTTCCCCAAAATACTCCGATTTTATACTCCGACAAAAGCAAACGACATATTTATTTAAAGAAAAGTTTTTGTTTAAGGGGTGGTGGAATAATTTAGGAACAATCACTTTATAACAAAGAAAGCCAAGTAATTGATTATTCAATACTTGACTTTCTTTGTGGTACCCAGACCCGGGGTCGAACCGGGATGGAAGTGAATCCACTGGTGTTTGAGACCAGCGCGTCTACCGATTCCGCCATCTGGGCATGCTTGATTTCTCAATTGCGGTGCAAAGATACGACAATATTTTGATTCCACAATAGTTTGAGAAAAAAAAGGAGCAAAAAATAATAAAACATGTCCCAAAGGCTTCTGTATTTAGAGAATAAACCGTACATTAGCAAAAACATTTAAAAATAGAGTCACTATCATGACAAACATGGATAATTATTGTGTGATTATGGGTGGTGGTATTGGCAGCCGCTTCTGGCCGTTTAGCCGCAAAACATTACCTAAACAATTTCTTGACTTCTTCGGAACCGGTCGTTCACTCCTGCAACAGACCTTCGACCGCTTTCAAAAGGTAATCCCAACCGAAAATATTCTTATTGTCACCAATGCAATGTACGCCGATCTGGTGAAGGAACAACTACCCGAATTGGATGAGAAACAGATTTTATTGGAACCTGCAAGAAGAAATACCGCTCCATGCATCGCATGGGCTGCCTATCACATCCGCGCTTTAAACCCGAATGCGAATATCGTCGTTGCTCCCTCAGATCATCTGATTTTGAAAGAAGAAGAATTCCGTGCCGCAATCATTAAAGGACTGGAATTCGTTTCTCACTCCGAAAAGTTACTGACACTAGGCATCAAGCCCAACCGTCCTGAGACCGGATATGGCTATATACAAATTGACGAACCAACCGGTGATGGCTTCTACAAAGTAAAGACATTTACCGAGAAACCGGAACTGGAATTAGCCAAAGTATTCGTAGAAAGCGGTGAATTCTACTGGAACTCCGGATTATTCATGTGGAACGTCAATACCATCATTAAAGCCGCAGAAATCCTCCTTCCCGAATTAGCATCCAAACTGGCACCGGGAAAAAATATCTATGCTACAGATAAAGAAACAGCATTTATTGAAGAAAACTTTCCCGCATGTCCCAATGTATCCATCGACTTTGGCATCATGGAAAAAGCGGACAACGTATATGTATCTTTAGGCGATTTTGGCTGGTCTGATCTGGGCACATGGGGATCACTCTACGACTTATCAGAAAGAGACCGGGAAGGCAATGTGACTTTAAAAAGTCATTCTTTGATCTATAATGGAAAAGATAATATGATCGTACTTCCCAAAGGGAAGCTCGCCGTGATCGATGGCTTGGAAGGCTATCTGATAGCCGAATCGGACAATGTCCTGCTAATCTGTCGTAAAGACGAAGAACATTCTATCCGCAAATACGTGAATGATGCCCAGATGCAACTGGGAGACGATTTCATTTAAGAACGAAGAACTAAAAAAAGAAGAATGAAGAATTGCTATGCAGCATACAGCGCAGCTAATTCTTCATTCTTCTTTTTTAATTCTTTATTTAAATAATTTCTATTCCTTGCTCCTTACAAAACTGCAATCCAAGATCTTTCAATCTGAATTTCTGAATTTTACCGCTGCCTGTCATCGGGAACTCCTTCACAAAAAAGACATATTTCGGTATCTTATAACGGGAAATCTTATTCTTACAGAAGTCACGAACGTCCGACTCATGCATTTCAACTCCTTCCTGCAAGATGATAAAAGCACCAACTGCTTCACCATATTTCTTAGAGGGAATTCCTGCTACCTGAACATCCTTTACCCCATCAAGCTTATAAAGGAATTCTTCGATTTCACGCGGATAGATATTTTCACCACCACGAATAATCATATCCTTGATACGCCCTGTGATCCGGTAATTTCCGTCCTCATCTTTAATACCTAAGTCGCCCGAATGCAGGAAGTTATCTTTATCAATCACTTCAGCCGTAGCTTCCGGATTCTTATAATACCCTTTCATCGTATTATATCCACGATTGCACATTTCGCCTTGTACGCCTACCGGACATTCTTCGCCGGTTTCAGGATCAATCACTCTGACTTCCGTAAATTCGAAGTCGCGCCCTACCGTATTACAACGTACATCAAACGAATCATCGATGCGGGTAGCGGTCATACCGGGAGCGGCTTCAGTCAGTCCATATACGCTGGTAACCTTCATGTACATCTTCTCTTCTACCTGTTTCATCAGTTCAACCGGACACAACGAACCTGCCATTATACCGGTACGCAGACAAGACATATCAAACAGGTCGAACATCGGATGGTGCAGCTCGGCAATAAACATCGTAGGCACTCCGTAAAGAGCCGTACAGCGTTCTTTATGAATGGAAGCCAACACGACCAACGGATCAAACCGCTCTACCATCACCTGTGTACACCCATGAGTCAGACAGTTCATCGTAGCCAACACCACTCCAAAACAATGGAATAGCGGCACACAACAACAGAGTTTGTCATCCGCCGTAAACTTCATGTGTTCGCCGGTCAGAAAACCGTTGTTGGCAATATTATAATGAGTCAGCATCACTCCTTTCGGGAAACCGGTAGTTCCTGATGTATATTGCATATTCACTACATCATGACAGTCTACTTTACTTTTAAGTTCAGTCAGGCGGTCATCTTCCACATTATTCCCCAGCAGCAAGATTTCCGCAGTATTATACATTCCCCGATGTTTCTCCTGACCGACGTATATCACATTCTTCATATACGGAAAGCGTTCACTCTTCAAATGACCGCGTTCGCAGGTTTTCAGTTCAGGAAGCATCGTATACGTCATTTGCACAAAGTCGCTGTCCTTTTCGCCATTGACGATACAAAGTGTATGCATATCGGAATTCTGGCAAAGATACTCAAGCTCGGCCTGCTTATAATTCGTATTCACCGTGACGTATACCGCACCAATCTTGGCACAAGCATACAGCAACGTCAGCCAATCGGGCACGTTCGCCGCCCAAATACCGACATGAGTACCACGTTCCACACCAACAGCGATCAGTCCTTTCGCCATATCATCCACGCGCTGGTTTAGCTGGCTCCATGTAAAACGAAGATTACGGTCGGAATAAACGATATATTCCTTATCGGGAGTCTCTTCAGCCCAATGTTCCAGCCATTGCCCAAGAGTACGTTCAAATAATTGCATGCGATTATTCTTAATATTTGGTATCAGATTTTATTAAATCGGAGTGTAGACTACAGCCAATATTTTAGCAGCCTGCCCTTCGTAAGCATGTACATGATGAGGAACGATGGAGTCATAGTAAATACTATCACCTTCTTCCAGCAAATAGGTATTCTTACCATAGCTGATTTCCATAACTCCTTCCATAACCATGATAAACTCTTCTCCTTCATGCGAAGAAAGCACAAAGTCGCTGTCCTCTGTCGGCATCACGTCAATGATAAACGGCTCCATGTGACGATCCGCTTTCGATTTAGACAATGAATGGTATTCCATGTGCTTGCGTGAATGAATCGCATTATTGGAAAAGCTGATGGCATCTTTAGCCTCTTTTTTACGGCATACCACAGGCCCGATTTCATCCTGATCATCCAGGAAAGTGCCCAGACGTACCCCCAGCACACGCGCTATTTTAATCAGCGGTGCAAGAGACGGTATATCGATGTTATTTTCAATTCGTTCGATCTGCTCGATAGCCAAACCCGAACGCTGTGCCAATTCCTCTATACTTATTGATTTATCTTCCCGGAGCGCTTTAATTTTCTCTCCAACAATCTTACTCGTATCCATATTGAAAGTTTTTTAGTTAGCAAAGGTGATAAATTAGAATAATTTGGTTGCAAAAATAGCAAAATCTTTAGATGAACACAATTATAATCCTAAAATATCTCCAGTAATATATCTCTTTTCACCTACTCCCCTATAAAATGAATAAAGTGATTATATAGTCTGGAGATTAACACTAATTAAACTCGGAATTTTCATATTATCATTATTTTTTCTTTTCTTGTAAAATCATAAGTAGTTATTGTTAAACCTATAAATATATAGCTTATGAACACACACAATCAATTCACAAGTAGTAAAGAGAGAATCCAACAAGTATAGTTATGCTAACACTCGACGTTCCCCTACCTTCAAATTACTGATCACTCAAAATACAATGAGAATACGCTCCATAATCATCATTTTCTGCCTCCTATCAAGTATAGCCGTGCAAATCCATAGCCAGCAAGTTGCGGATTCTATATTCGCAACTTACTTTGCCCGTTCTCAAGCCTACGCCGATGCATATCCACGCGAGAAAGCCTATCTGCACTTGGACAACACCAGTTACTACATCGGAGACACGATATGGTATAAGGCATACGTAGTAACGGCCGAGCAAAACCAGCCTAGCCCAATCAGTACCCCACTTTATGTAGAACTATTAGACCAACTGGGAAATACTAGCGAACGACAAATCATACAGTTGCGGGATGGAGAAGGAGAAGGGCAATTCATACTGACCAAAGCCTTATTCTCCGGTTTTTATGAGATTAGGGCCTATACGAAGTGGATGTTGGCATTCAGTGAAAAGCAATATTTCTCGCGTACGATCCCTGTATATAGAAAACGGAGAAACGAAGTAGACGAAAACCGGAGCATCATCACTTACCGAATGGATGAATCTATGAAGCAACGTCCGCGTTCAAAAGAAAAAGATTTCATGATTCGATTCTTCCCGGAAGGTGGACAATTAGTAGAGGGAGTACCTTCAGTCGTTGCATTCGAAGCGACAAGTAAAGAAGAAGGTACAGTAGGCATTTCAGGAACTGTTTATGGGCCGGATGATGTAGAACTTGCACAATTTACAACTCTCCACGACGGTATGGGATGCTTTACATACACCCCTACAGACAAACAAGCCAAAGCTGTAGTGACCTATCAAGATAAAAAATACTCATTTCAGCTACCGAAGGCTTTACCCCAAGGATATGTGCTAAATGTGACGTCTAAAGAAAAAGCATTAGTCATCAAAGTTCTCAGAAATTCGACAAGTCTCAAAGATACACTGGCTTTATTCATATCACATCAAGGACGTCCGCTCATGTATCAGACCATTGATTTTAAAGATCAAACAGTATATCATCTCCCGTTATCCACTCAGGGATTGCCGGGAGGAGTCATACAACTCTCTTTAATGAATAGCAATGGGGCAACGTTATGCGAGCGTTTTTGCTATGTGATGCCTTCTCCATCTTTACAGTTAACAGCCACATCCACCAATGCATTATACTATCCTTTTGAACCAATTGAGTATCATATCTCAATGAAAAACCATACAGGTCAACCAATACAAGGACATTTCTCCGTAGCGGTCCGGGATGCTTCAAAATCAGACTTCCAACGGTTCGATCAGACAATTTACACAGACCTTTTACTTACATCAGATCTGAAAGGATACATTCATCAACCTGGATATTATTTCGCAAACAATTCTCCCAGACGAAGAGTGGCATTAGATAATCTGTTGATGATTCACGGATGGAGAAAATATGATATAAGCCAAGCCATCAGTGCCACTCCAGAAATACCAATCTATCTGCCGGAAACGAGACTGACTCTGCATGGGCAGGTAACATCTTTTCTGAGAAACAAAGAGCAAAAAGATATCTCTGTAAGCGTCATTGCCCGGAGAGATACGATATCAGCAGCAGGTACTACGGTCACAGACTCTTTGGGGTTCTTCCACATTCCAATGGATGCCTTCAATGGTTCCATGAGTGCGGCTATTCAAACTCGCCGTAAAGGAAAAAAGCTGAACCGGAAAACAAACATATCACTTTTCCGTAACTTTACACCCGAACTACGCAAATACGCTTACGAAGAGCTACATCCTAAATGGGAAGATATTAGCGGACTCAGTTGGTGGAGCAGTCTCTCCGACTCTCTTTATCTAGATTCAATTATGGGACACGACACTCATTTGTTGGATCAGGTAACGATTAAAGCCAAACGTACGAAATACAAAAAAATTCTAGCTTTCGAGCAATCTGTAAGAGCTTATTATGATATCCCTAAGGAACTGGATCGAATGCGCGATGAAGGAAAATTCATGGACTATTTCCCTTGGCTAATGACCACATTAAATCCCAATATTCAAGTGAAGTCTAAGTGGAAGGGAGATCCACCATTTATAACCATGAAATACAAGAATCATTATATACTATGCGTCATAAATGGAGTTCTTTACTCAACATTTGATCGGGAGCTTTTTATAGATAAAAATATCGATGCGATAAAATCTGTTATGATTTGCGACGGCACGACAGCAAGTGCCGGAATTGATGACGACAGCGCTTATCACCTGAGCGACGAAAGTCTAAAAAATCACATGGAAACTTCCAGACTCTCTCCCTTTGAAGAAAAAGCTCTCAAAAGTTATCTGAACAACACAACTCCCAATAATCAACCGGGAAATCAATTTGCAATTTGCTATATCACTACCATCGACAATTGGGACCCGGAAAAGAAGTACCAATCACGTGGTATCCGAAACACACAGATCCAAGGTTACTCCCAGCCCATTGAATTTTATTCACCCTATTACCCGGATATCAGTAAAGGACAAGGCAATGACCACCGCCGTACAATCTATTGGAACCCTAAAGTTACCACCGACGAAAATGGAGTAGCCATCATTCGCTGTAATAATGCGAACTCGTCTACATTCCTGACAATTAGTTGTGAAGCACTATACAACGGACAGCCGGCTGCAATCAATATGCACAGCATAAAATACTAATCCTTCATTGAAAGCCAATAAAAAAACCGTTCTCAATGTGAGAAACGGTTTTTAATCTTTTCGCGGCAAGTAGATTACTTACGCAAACCAAGTTCTTTAACAATAGAACGATATCTTGTGATATCTTTGTCCTTCAGGTAATTCAGCAAACGGCGACGTTTAGCTACCAACATTGTTAAAGCTCTCTCTGTACTATAATCTTTTCTGTTGAGCTTCATGTGCTCAGTCAGGTGAGAAATACGGTAGGAAAACAAAGCTATCTGCGCTTCAGTTGAGCCAGTATCAGAGTTAGACTTCCCGTACTTTCCAAAGATTTCTTGCTTTTCAGCTGCGTCTAAATACATAATTTTTAGAATTTTGATATAGTAAATTATTCTTTTGAGCGTGCAAAGATAGACATTATCTTTATATCTCACAACGTTTTACAAGAAAAAAATGAGGCTATTGCATTTATTTCTAATCCTATTTTCGTACCTTTGCAGCCAAATAATAGGTATTATATGCAAAATATTCGAAACATTGCAATCATTGCCCATGTTGACCATGGGAAAACAACGCTGGTTGACAAGATGTTGCTGGCCGGAAATCTATTCCGCAGCAATCAAAATAGTGGTGAACTTATCCTGGATAACAACGACCTGGAACGTGAACGTGGTATAACGATCCTTTCTAAAAATGTATCCATCAATTACAACGGTACTAAAATTAACATCATTGATACTCCGGGACACAGCGACTTCGGTGGTGAAGTAGAACGCGTATTGAATATGGCAGATGGCTGCATTCTGTTAGTCGACGCTTTCGAAGGTCCGATGCCCCAAACACGTTTCGTACTTCAGAAGGCACTGGAAATCGGTTTGAAACCAATCGTGGTAGTAAATAAGGTAGATAAGCCTAACTGCCGCCCTGAAGAAGTTTACGAAATGGTTTTCGACCTGATGTTCAGCCTCAACGCAACAGAAGACCAACTGGACTTCCCCGTTATTTACGGTTCCGCCAAAAATAACTGGATGAGCACAGACTGGCAAAAGCCGACAGATACCATTACCCCGCTACTGGATTGTATTATTGAAAATATTCCTGCTCCCGAACAACTGGAAGGTACTCCGCAGATGCTGATTACTTCTTTGGATTATTCTTCTTATACCGGTCGTATTGCCGTAGGTCGCGTACATCGCGGTACCTTGAAAGAAGGAATGAACATCACGCTGGTAAAACGTAATGGCGATATGTTCAAATCTAAAATTAAAGAGCTTCATGTATTTGAAGGTTTGGGACGTGTAAAAACAAACGAAGTTTCATCAGGAGATATCTGTGCATTGGTAGGTATCGAGGGTTTTGAGATCGGAGATACGGTCTGCGATTTCGAAAATCCGGAAGCATTACCGCCAATCGCTATCGACGAGCCGACGATGAGCATGCTATTTGCCATCAATGACTCTCCGTTTTTCGGAAAAGACGGTAAGTTCGTGACTTCACGCCACATCCACGACCGTCTGATGAAAGAACTTGATAAGAATCTGGCACTCCGTGTAAGAAAGAGTGAGGAAGACGGCAAATGGATTGTTTCCGGCCGTGGCGTACTTCACCTTTCTGTATTGATCGAGACTATGCGTCGTGAAGGATACGAACTGCAAGTAGGTCAACCACAGGTTATCTTTAAAGAAATCGACGGCGTCAAGTGCGAACCGATCGAAGAACTGACAATCAACGTACCGGAAGAATATTCAAGCAAGATCATCGATATGGTTACCCGCCGCAAAGGTGAAATGGTGAAGATGGAAAATACAGGCGAACGTATCAACCTTGAATTCGACATGCCTTCACGTGGTATCATCGGTCTTCGTACCAACGTACTGACCGCTTCTGCCGGTGAAGCTATCATGGCACACCGTTTTAAAGAATATCAGCCGCACAAGGGAGAAATCGAACGCCGTACCAATGGCTCCATGATCGCAATGGAAAGCGGAACTGCTTTTGCCTATGCCATCGATAAATTGCAGGATCGCGGTAAGTTCTTCATCTTCCCGCAGGACGAAGTATATGCAGGCCAGGTAGTAGGAGAACACTCCCATGACAACGATCTGGTTATCAACGTTACAAAATCCAAAAAGCTTACCAACATGCGTGCTTCCGGATCTGATGACAAAGTTCGTCTGATTCCGCCTGTTCAGTTCTCACTCGAAGAGGCATTGGAATACATCAAAGAAGATGAATACGTAGAGGTAACTCCGAAAGCAATGCGTATGCGCAAAGTCATTCTGGACGAAATCGAGCGTAAACGCGCGAACAAATCGTAAGCAATAACCCGAGATAATGCAGAAAGCCCGCCGGATTTTATCTAGCGGGCTTTTTCTATTTCCAGTTCATGCATATTCAGCAACTTCTTTACGATCCAGTAGCCGACCCTAGCTTTATAAAAAGTTTTTTTAATACAAGATCACCCCCACCAGACCTGCCAGACAAATCAGCAGAATAGGATGCAAATCCCATTTCCAGGTGATAAGGAATGCCCCAGCAAAGATTCCTATACTTTTATAATCAATAAAATTCTCCCTGTTCATCATCAACAAGGCAGCCGAGGCAATCAATGCCACTGACATGGGAAGCAAGCCGGACATCGCTGCTTTTATATATTTATTATCCTTGCATTTCGCAAAGAAATAGGAAATGAGCAATACGAGAATAAAAGAGGGCAGACACACCGCCACAGTAGCGAGTACCGCTCCCCATACACTGTGCGTCACTGCATAGCCCACATAAGTAGCACTATTAATTCCAATCGGGCCCGGAGTCATCTGCGAAATTGCCACCACATCCGTAAATTGTTGGGGAGTCAGCCATTGATGGAGATCTACAATTTCATGCTGAATCAACGAAAGCATCGCATAACCACCTCCGAAACCAAACGTACCTATCTTCAGATACACCCAAAGTAACTGTAAATATATCATGCCTTTATATCTTTAATCTTATTTTTCAACCACAGAGTATACACTAATCCACCGGAAATCCCCGCCAATACCACATAAATAGGAGAAAGCCCGAATTGCCAGATCAGCACTGTGGCAATCACAGGAGCTATCAGTTGCACATACTTCAAATGCAAAGCTCTGACCGCAGATATACAAGGAAACAAAATCAGCGCCACTACAGCCGGACGTATCCCGTTAAAGATACGAATCATCACCTCATTGTCCTGAAAACGAGCAAAGAACATGGCAATCAACATCATAATGACAAATGAAGGGAGAATAGTCGCCAACGCACAAACCAGACTTCCGCTAACCTTATGAAGTTTATATCCCACGAAAATGGATATATTTACCGCAAAAACTCCGGGCAACGATTGAGTCAAGGCAAACATTTCCATAAATTCGTCCTTGCTCATCCAGTTTTTCTTTACTATTTCCCGTTCTATCAAGGGAATCATGGCATATCCTCCGCCAATGGTAAACATGCCGATTTTTGCGAATGTACAAAAGAGTTTCAAATAAGTAATAATCATGTATTTGTCAGCGTTTTATCGAACATAATTCAGATTAACAAAGATACAAAATCACCTTCATATAAACAAAAAAAGGCGGCTCCTTTCGGAACCGCCCACATTTTGCATTACATATCTATTGCCTAAAAGGCTTAGAGTTTCGGACCAGCAGCAACTAAAGCCTTACCAGCTTCGTTACCTGTAAATTTAGCGAAGTTCTTGATGAAACGTCCAGCCAAATCTTTTGCTTTTTCTTCCCATTGGCAAGCACATTCGTAAGTGTCGCGTGGGTCAAGGATCTTCGGATCAACACCCGGAAGTTCTGTAGGAACAACAAAGTCGAAGTAAGGCATAACCTTAGTAGGAGCTTTGTCGATAGAACCGTCAAGGATAGCGTCGATGATACCACGAGTATCTTTGATAGAGATACGTTTGCCAGTACCATTCCAACCAGTGTTAACCAAGTATGCCTTAGCACCAGTTTTTTCCATCTTCTTCACCAGTTCTTCACCGTATTTAGTTGGGTGCAGTGACAAGAAAGCAGCACCGAAACAAGCCGAGAATGTCGGAGTCGGTTCAGTGATACCACGTTCTGTACCAGCCAATTTAGCTGTAAAACCAGACAAGAAGTAATATTTAGTTTGTTCTGCGTTCAGGATAGATACCGGAGGCAATACACCGAATGCGTCAGCTGACAAGAAGATAACTTGTTTAGCATGAGGACCTTTAGACACCGGTTTAACGATGTTTTCGATGTGATAGATAGGATAAGAAACACGAGTGTTTTCAGTTACTGACTTGTCAGCGAAGTTGATTTCGCCTTCAGCGTTAACTGTACAGTTTTCCAACAAAGCATCGCGTTTGATAGCATTCCAGATGTCCGGTTCGCTTTCTTTATCCAAGTTGATAACTTTAGCGTAGCAACCACCTTCGAAGTTGAATACACCTTCGTCATCCCATCCGTGTTCGTCATCACCGATCAACAAACGTTTCGGGTCAGTAGACAAAGTAGTCTTACCTGTACCTGACAGACCGAAGAAGATAGCTGAGCTCTTGCCTTCTTTATCAGTGTTAGCAGAGCAGTGCATAGAAGCCATACCGTTCAAAGGCAATAAGTAGTTCATGTAAGAGAACATACCTTTCTTCATTTCACCACCGTACCAAGTATTCAGGATAACCTGGATCTTTTCAGTCAAGTTGAATACAACTGCAGTTTCCGAGTTCAAGCCCAGTTCTTTGTAGTTTTCAACTTTAGCTTTAGAAGCGTTCATGATAACGAAATCAGGTTCACCGAAGTTAGCCAGTTCTTCAGCTGTCGGACGGATGAACATGTTTGTTACGAAGTGAGCTTGCCATGCCACTTCCATGATGAAGCGCAGTTTCAAGCGAGAGTTTTCGTTAGCTCCGCAGAAAGCGTCAACAACGAACAGTCTTTTGTTAGAAAGTTCTTTAGTTGCCAAATCTTTCACAGCTGCCCAACATTTAGCGTCAACTGGTTTGTTGTCGTTTTTGTATTCTTCAGAAGTCCACCATACTGTATTTTCGCTGGTTTCGTCTTTTACGAAGAATTTATCTTTAGGAGAACGTCCTGTATAAACGCCAGTCATTACGTTTACAGCGCCCATGTTAGTTACCTGGCCTTTTTCAAAACCTTCCAAACCTGGTTTTGTTTCTTCAGCGAACAAAACGTCATAAGACGGATTGTGCACAATCTCGGTCACACCTGTGATACCGTACTTGCTTAAATCTAAATTTGCCATTTTTTTTGAATTAATTAAAATTGGTATTTCGTTTTATTATCTCTTTTCACCTGAACATGAGGAGCTTTGGGTGCCTCCTTGTAAATCCGGGTACAAAAGTAATACTTTCTTTGAAAAGGAAGAAGGGATTAGAGAAATTTTTCCCTAATTGAATCTCTTTTATAAATTCCTAACAATATCTGCAAACTGAATATTGCAATTTGAAAGATTATCGTTTACTTTGCAAGCCAGAACGTTCTCAATACGATGAAAATGAGATTAAATTATGATTAAACTATAATATGAAAGTAATTGATTTTAGCCAAACAAATTCGATTCTAAACCAGTACATATCCGAAATCAGAAATGTAGAAGTTCAGAATGACCGCCTACGTTTCCGCCGTAACATTGAACGGATCGGAGAAATCATGGCTTACGAAATGAGCAAAGAGTTCCGATACTCAGTAAAAAACATCCGGACACCACTGGGCATTGCTCCCGTCAGCACACCGGACAACCAGCTTGTCATCAGCACCATTCTCCGCGCCGGCCTTCCTTTTCACCAAGGCTTCCTAAGCTATTTCGACGGAGCAGAAAATGCATTTGTGTCCGCCTATCGAAAATATAAAGATACCCTGAAATTTGATATACATATAGAATATATCGCATCTCCGCGTATTGACGACAAAACGCTGATTATCACCGATCCGATGCTGGCTACAGGCGGCAGTATGGAACTGAGTTATCAGGCCATGCTTACCAAAGGCCATCCCGCCGAAATTCACGTAGCTTCGATCATTGCCAGCCAACATGCAATCGATCATATCAAGAGCGTATTTCCCGAAGACAAAACAACCATTTGGTGTGCTGCCATCGATCCTGAAATCAATGAACATTCCTATATTGTACCGGGGCTGGGCGACGCAGGCGATCTGGCTTATGGAGAAAAAGAGTAATATCGATTAAAGATTCCTTCGATATTGCTGCGGCGACATCCCCATTTGCTTCTTGAAGAATGTGCCAAAATAAGAAGCATTGGGGAAGCCGAATTCATTGGAAATCTCCTGAATATTTTTTTGCGTATTCTTCAACAAAGAGATACACTTACGGATAATCGCCTTGAATACAAGTTCCTGCACCGTATACCCACAGATGCTTTTGGAAAGAGCCGAAAGGTATTTCGGAGACAAACAGAGTTTATCCGCATAGAATTCCACACTCCTTTCCTGCATATAATATTGCTCTATCAACTGGATGAGACGGACAAATATCTCATTTTTCCGCCCGCCCGTTTCCTGTCCGGCACTAATCAATTTACGGTTATAGACCGAACAAATACGATAGGTCAGTGCCAGCAGAAGGAGTTTCTGCTCATAAAGGCTAAACACACTCTCCTCCATTTCCAGCACACTGTCTATCAAAGACATATACTTCATAATCTCATCTTCCTCGCCGGTATTCCATACACAAGAGAGTTCCGGAGTAAGTTTCGAATACATATACATGGAAACCACGGAGTTGCCGATAATGTCACGTATCGGTTCTATCTGATAGGCAAGAATAAGAATTTCCACATCTTCGGTCTCCTGAAGCACTTGAACCCAAGATTCCTCATGAATAAACAAGGTCTCACCCGCCTTGGCAGAAGCGCACTTATTATCAAGAGAAAACTGGAAACTACCTTGCCGGCAGACAATCAAACCAAGCCCCTGCATCAGAAAAGGTTCTTTTAAAGAAGATGGAAAACAACTGAGCACACCTCCCGAACTGCATATATTCTTCCCGCTTTTCAGATCGCGGTCAAGCTGTAATAAACGTTCCTGCTGAGTATCCATAACACTGACTCACTGATAAATTACTATTGAAAAACGATACTAAGTTAGCAATTTTCGTTTGGGATAAGGCACTACGAGCACAAAAATCATACAAATAACGCCTGCATAAATAGTCCACCCTGCCATTTCTTTCACAGCAGAGAGCGTAGCCTGCACCTGTATCCGCCCCTTGACGGACATGGCAGCCATGTTATGCGCTTCCGTTTCACTCTTTCCCTGATATTGCATTCCCTGCACGGTATTGGTATACGAAGCAGAAGCTTCGGGGTTTACCAGATCAACATTTTGTGCATAACGGGTAATATAATGTTGCTGGCGCTCCTGCAGTACATTTGAATAAATAGCCCCTCCGATACCCGGTCCCAGTACCATACGGACGGTAAGCATGATGCAAATCCAGGTCGAAAGATATTTGAAAGGCATCCGCTGATTGGCATATGCTGCCGTCAATGCATATAAAATCATCATTCCGATGGTACGAATAATTACGGGATACTTCATTCGTTCGTAAAGTCCGGCTGTCTGCACTTCGAAGTACATGAATCCTGCCGACAATGCCAGAAAGAAAAAGCCAAGAGCAAAAAGATATTTCAGATGCACCCCTTTAGACCCCAATACAATGGAAATCAAGGCACCGATAAAATAACCGACCATACACCAGTTTGCCAGCGATGCATTCTGCAAATTATCCAGGTGCATCCCGACTCCTGCATACACATTGACAAACATTGCGCTGGAATTGATAATCATCAGCAATAAATAAAGCAAAGCCCCCATACGAATGGTACGCAGCCTCAACGCCCCCAAAATAAAGTAGGAAGACCGCCGGGTAACATCCATATAAAGAAAAATCCCGGCAAAAAGGATACTGATCGCCGTTGCCCAGCAAATAGATGGATCATCATACCAATCCAGCACCTTGCCATAAACCAGCACATAAGTGATGCACGTCAATGATATGCAAAATGCGGTCACATTGCCGAATTTGCGGAAGTTGATAGGGAAACGTCCGGCAAAACCATGATTAGGCATCGTAATGAACAGTATCAGAATGGACAGCAGCAGAATACCCATCATAAAATAATATACATATTTCCATTCGTATTCGAAAGCCAGCCAAGCCGTTAGCGCCGTACCCATTTGCCCCAGGATCATAAAAAACAGATAAACTACCGGCTGGCTGATACATTTTTCGATATCCAGTTTATTCCATCCCGTCGCGTCTTTCGGTTCCATGCCGGGAGTAATATTACGCGTTGCCTCCATGCCAAAAGCATATTTGATCAGCGTAAACAGATTGACCATCATCAGTACCATACGCAGGAACCCTGTCAGCAGGCTGCAGAGTGCCAGCAAAAAGATACTGTCGGTTTTGGCACATACATAGCTGAATACATACATCAGTGCAAAACCTGCGATACACATCAGTTTCTCCCGTCGTATACAAACTAGTTCATACAAGAAGGGAGCAAATGCCGCCATACCGATGGAAGTCACAAAATTGGCAAACTGAATATGCTCGGAAATAATACCCAAGCCGCTCATCATCTCGGTACTGTTCACGGAGTATACCCCGCCCACCGAAAGAATCGGCAGGAAAAAGAACAGCAGAATAATAATACCTATCGGTTTGGGCACCCAATTGTAAAAAGGATAATTTCTAGGACACGAAGGCATGGCTATCAGAGTTTAGCTTTTACTACTACCATCATACCCGCCGCCAGCTTATCATTATCTTCCTTCGATAAATCCGTAAAATCAATACGGACAGGGATACGCTGCTGTATTTTCACAAAGTTTCCGGCAGAATTGTCAGTCGGCACCAACGAATATTTAGAACCTGTCGCTCCGGAAATAGCAGTCACTTTGCCTGTAAACTCTTTCTTACTGATAGCATCTACCGTGATAGCCACCTCCTGCCCGATGCGGAGATTCTCTATCTGCGTTTCTTTATAATTAGCAATAATCCATTTTTGTGTATCGGGCAGAATATATGTAATGCATTGCCCTGCTGTAATGAACTGCCCTTCTTCCAGAGAACGTCTGCCTAACTTGCCATCGCAAGGAGCCAGTACAACCGTATACGAAAGATTCAGCCGTGCCATTTCAAGCGCAGCCGTAGCACGCTGGATGGCAGCTTCCGTATTCTCACGACGGTGAGATACTTCATTCACTCCCGAAAGAGCCGCCTCCCGCTGGCGCCTGGTTGCTTCCAGCTTCTTAAAGGTAGCTTCATACTCTGTTGTAATCTGTTCCAACTGGATAGGTGTCGCCGCATTTCGTTTGACCAAATTTTCATACCGCTGACGGTCTTTCTCCAGTTTTGCTAGCCGGATTTCTATTTCAGCTATAGACGCATCATACACAGATGCAGTCGTTTGTGTAGTCTGCAAGGTAGCATTTATCACAGTGGCGCCTGCCTGCGCATCCTTCAATGCAGCCTCAGCTTCCATCACCCGGATTTTATATTCGCGGTCGTCCAGCACCAGCAAGGTATCACCTTTACGTACCTGCTGATGTTCCGTAAAATAAATCTTATTAATATAGCCCGATGCACGCAGATTGACAGGTGACACATATTGCTCTATCTGCGCATCATTGCTGGTTTCCGTCTGCTTATAGCCCAGAAAGAGAAAAACAATTTCAATTACTCCCCAAACAATCACAGCAACTCCAAACAGACTTACTATAATCTGCCAGCGGCGTAATTTTCTCATTTTCTTAGCTTTCTCCTGATGCGTACTGGAGACTGTATTATTTTCCATTGTTTCCATATGAATGATTCAATTAGTTATCTGTTATTTGAACAGGGATGAGATCTGTCCGGTTAGTTTCAGTAACATCAGGTTGGTCACCCGATAATTATAATGTGCACTAATGTAGTTGTTCTGTGCCTCGCTCATCCGCATTTCATCCTGCAGAACTTCAGTCATTGAAGTGATTCCTTCCCGATAGCGGTCGGTAGTAACCGTATACACTTCTTCGGCAAGCAGATAATTGTCTTTCTGTTTTTTAAAGTTCCGCTGGTTATTCATCAAGTCATTTACAGCATTCAAATACTGTGTTTGCAGATTCTTCCGTGTATCCAACCGTGAAAGTTTCATGGTTTCGATATCGATCATTGCTTTCCGGATCTTATACTTCTTATCCAAACCATCAAAAATAGGAATACGCAAAGTCAGTCCCACCCCATAAGAACGGAACCAATGATTGGACGGACCGGAATGAAACCAATGATAAGCCTCATCAGTATAAGCGGCAAACCTCCAGTTTCCCGTCAGATTGAGAGAAGGAATATAGCCATTACTTATCAATCGTTTCTGCCGCTCTGCCAGCTGCACCTGTGATTGAAGCAACTGAAGCTCATAGAGGTTTTCCGACAACCCGGTCAAAGCAACCGTAGCGATACTATCCGTATTGACCGGCAACAGGCCGATTTCTTTTTCTGCCGGATAATCCATGATGTACTTCAGCATATTAAGCTGCTGCGTCATCATCGCCTGCGCATTGTCATACTGTACTTTCAGATTTTCCAGATTGATATTCACCCGCTTCAAGTCAACTTCCATTGCCATTCCATTATCAAAGAAAGCCTGTGTGATATCTCTCAGTTCTTCCAATCGGGTGATATTGGCTTTTATCAATGCAATCTGTTCCGCAGTAACCTGTCCCAGATAGTACATTTTACTGATCTGCAAGATCAAATCTTCCCGTGCCTTTTCATACGAAAGCCGGCTCATCTCATCCACAATCTCTGCTATGGAAATCGAAGTATAGAGAGTCTGATTATAAAGTGGCATCTGCAATTCTATCCCGGCATTGGCACTATATTGCAACGTTCGGGTAATATTATAAGGTACTCCATAGGAAGAACCGTCAGTTACTGAGACAGGCGGATCGATATTATCATTAAAGTTGGCAAAGCCATTGATTTGCGGCAACAGCTTCACCCGATTCTCCGAAATGCCATACTTACTTTTCTGCATCGCTTTTCGTTTTCCCTGTAAAGAGAGATTGTTCTCAATCCCTATACGAAGGCAGTTCTCCAGAGTCAGAATATTCTGTGCGCCTCCATGAATGGCAAGGAGGCAAAAAAAGGTAAAAATGAACAATAGTCTTTTCATAATAATCGCTCTATATTCAGGCACAAATTTAATGGGTTGCGACAAAATGGGACTATCCATATATCGACTGTTTATGTTCATATTTTCCTTTTTCAGTCCTGATATCCACCTTAATTATTATAATATCACTATATTTAATAGACAAATCTTCGCCCTTTGTCGATTTCCTTTTCTTCTGTTTAAAGAACCACTTAACTTTGGAATATAAAATCAATTAACAGCAAAACAGCGTTTGTTTTTCATAATTTTTTAGTGAATGCATAAGCGGCTCTCTTCGGGATGAAGAGAGCCGCTTAAGGTATATAGAGTACAATATAGTACAAGATCAGAAAAAAGTTTAAGAGTTCTCAGCCTCCTTTTTTTTCGGAGTTATTAACTTCTTCTTGCTGAACCAAATCAGAATCATCACCCCGATCAGCAATAAAGCCAGTGACGCATAAGCTATGCTTTCCGTAACATGCAAGCTCTGCGGGTCAAACCACATCTCAATCGTATGCTGGCCTGCGGGAACATTCATCACACGCAAGATATAGTCAGCACGGGCAATGTCCACCGGCTGTCCGTCAATCTTGGCCTGCCAGCCCGGATAATAAATCTCAGAGAAAACAGCCACTCCATCTTTAGCAGAAGAAGTTTCATATACCAGGCGATTCGGTTCATAGCTGGTCAGACGAATGGTAGATAAGGAGTCTTTGTAACCTTTCGTCACACCCTTCAACTGATCTTTAAATTTCGCATCAACCACTGCTGTTTCCGTTGGAAGAATATCATTCAGCGCATCAATCTCTTCATTTGCATTATTGACATACTGCACCTTATCCACAAACCAAGCGTTACCATACGCATAAGGGTTTTCAACAGGAACCGTCTGTCCTTGCTGTCCGGCAGGGAAAATAAAGTACTTCGTATTCAGCATATTCAGCACACGGAATTTGGAAGCGTCCACACTATCCATCGCACCGCCTGCGCCGGCAACTTCCTGATAGGCATCCTTCATTTCCGGAGTTATATGATGATCGATCATTTCCTGATAACGACGCAACTTGGCCGCATGATAACCACCCACACTCTTATGCCAATATGAGGTATTATTTTCATTGAAAGTATTACCGGGAAATCCTACGAAATTCAACACCCTATAATTCAAAGCCGTATCCTGAAGAATTATCTCATCCGTCTGAGTTTTAACGAATGCTCCTGTCTGGTTTGACTTCGATACAAATTGTTCATCATTCAAATAGCGCTTATTGACAGTCCACATATCAATCAGACACAGAAGCACGATACCTGTCATAGTAAAAGAAGCCTTCAACTTTTTCTGCTGATAAAGGAATAATAAGAAGCATCCTACTACTATAATAAAGAAACTGCGCCATGCATCCGAAGTCAGCATTGCCTTGCGCATTTCGGCCAGATTCGTAATGATCGGAGATAAATACTCGGCAGGCAGTCCTTGCTGCAGAGCTGCCATCTCTTGTGCCGGAATATAACTAGAGAAGAAAACTCCCGGGGCAACAGCCAGAATCAGTGAAACACCGGCTGTTAATACCAAAGTGATAATTACTCCTGTCCGATTTTCTTTCAACTTTAATATTTCCGGTTTAGCCAGCACTTCTTTTAAGGCAAAGACCGCTAATAAAGGTATCGTAAATTCAGCTATAACTAGGATAGAAGATACGGCACGGAACTTGTTATACATCGGTACATAATCGATAAAAAAGTCCGTAAGTCCCATAAAATTCTTTCCCCACGAAAGTAGAATAGAGAAGATAGTAGCTCCCAGTAAAGCCCATTTCAGCGGTCCTTTAACAATAAAGCACCCCAATATAAACAGAAATAAAACAAAAGCTCCCACATAGACCGGTCCGGAAGTCATGGGCTGATCGCCAAAATACTGTGTCAGCTGCGAATAGATGTTACTATACATCGGATTCGCCTTTGCCATGGCAGTCTCATTCTTGGATAAAGGAACCGATGCCCCTCCCTTTACATTCGGAACCAGCAAAGTAAGCGTTTCACCAATTCCATAACTCCAGTTCGTTATATAGTTACGGTCCAGTCCGCTGCTGGTCTGATTGGCAGCAGGTCCTTCCTGTTTCAGTTCACTCTTTCCGCGCATAGTCTCCTTACTATACTCATAAGTATGGTATAGATTGGAGAGGTTCGCACACACTCCTATCATCGCAGCCAATGCCAGAACGGCACTTGCCTTGAAAAAATGCGGCAACTCCTTCTTCTTATAAGCATCTTCAAAGTAAGCTCCTACAAAAAACAGGATGACAAACATGAAGTAGTAGCTCATCTGAATATGGTTCGACTGAATCTGAAGCGCGATAAACAAAGCAGTCACAATCCCTCCCAACAGATATTTCTTCCGATAAGCCAGTACAATACCGGCAATCGTAGGCGGAATATAAGCCAATGTGACAAATTTCCAGATATGCCCTGCCGATATCAAAATAAAGAAATAGGAGGAGAAAGCCCAGATAATCCCCCCTAAAGCAGATAACCAGACAGACAACCCGAATGCCCGCAAAAGGATATAAAACCCGAGCATCATGATGAAGGTCAGCACCACATAAGATGGAAGATACAAGTGATAGATGTTTTCTATCCACTTCAGCGGTTTGGTAGAATCATAACTCGGAGACATCTGATAGGTAGGCATGCCACCAAAAAGAGAGTTTGTCCAGCGGGTACGTTCTCCTGTACGTTCAAGATATTCCTGAGCTTCTTGACCGGCTCCCACTCCAGCCACCGTATCGTGCTGAAACAGAATACGACCTTCGATATCAGCCGGAAAAAAATAAGCAAAAGAAAGAATGATAAAAGCTAAAATAGCAATTAAGTCGGGAAGGAACTTCTTCATAAAATTGACAATTGACAATTGACAATTGACAATTGACAATTGAAGGTCAACAATAACAGCCCGGCAGATCACTCGTTCCATATAGCTGTTCATTGTCATTTGTCAACTGTCAATTGTCAATTAAATTAGTATCTATAATGTTCAGCCTTATAAGGTCCGTCTACCGATACACCGATATAAGCGGCCTGTTCCGGAGTCAGCTTCGTCAGTTTCACCCCGATCTTTTCGAGATGCAGGCGAGCCACTTCTTCATCCAGGTGCTTCGGCAAGCGGTATACATTTACTTCGTATTTCTTGTTGAACAACTCGATCTGAGCCAGTGTCTGATTGGTAAATGAGTTACTCATCACGAATGACGGATGGCCTGTCGCACATCCCAGATTCACCAGACGACCGTCAGCCAGCAAAAGAATGCTGTGACCATCCGGGAAATAATAGCGGTCTACCTGCGGCTTGATGTTTACACATTTGATGCCCGGATAATGTTTCAACGCATCCACCTGGATTTCATTATCGAAGTGTCCGATGTTACATACGATCGCCTGATCTTTCATTTTCTCCATGTGGTCAATGCGAATAATATCGATATTACCCGTAGTAGTCACGAAGATATTACCTTCGGCACAGGCATCTTCCATCGTTACGACTTCGAAACCTTCCATAGCAGCCTGCAACGCACAGATCGGATCGACTTCCGTCACAAGCACACGCGCACCATAAGAGCGCATTGAATGCGAACATCCCTTGCCCACATCACCGTAACCACATACCACCACTACCTTACCGGCAATCATCACATCGGTCGCTCTCTTGATACCGTCAGCCAGTGACTCACGACATCCATAGAGATTATCAAACTTAGACTTGGTAACCGAATCGTTCACATTAAATGCCGGGAATAGCAATTTGCCTTCTTCCTGCATCTGATACAAACGGTGTACACCGGTCGTTGTCTCTTCCGATACGCCTCGCATTTCCTCAGCCACACGATGCCAGCGAGTCTTATCCTCAGCCAATACTTTTTTCAGAATGGCATTCAGTTCGATTTCATCTTCCGCATGCACTTCCTTGTCCAATACGGCAGCATCATTCTCTGCATCATAACCGACATGAATCATCATAGTAGCGTCACCACCATCGTCTACAATCACGTTCGGACCTTTTCCGCCGGGGAAATTCAATGCTTGCAATGTGCACCACCAGTAATCGGCAAGATTCTCGCCTTTCCATGCAAATACTGCAACACCGGAAGCGGCAATCGCAGCAGCAGCATGATCCTGTGTTGAATATATATTACAAGAGCACCAGCGGACTTCAGCTCCCAATGCAACCAGTGTTTCAATCAGTACGGCGGTCTGGATGGTCATATGTAATGATCCCATGATACGGGCACCTTTTAACGGTTTGGATTCTCCATACTTTTCGCGTAGAGCCATCAGGCCGGGCATTTCTTTTTCTGCCAAATCGATTTCCTTGCGTCCGAAATCAGCAAGTGTAATATCTGCCACTTTATAAGGCAGAGTAGAGAATAATTCTGTAGACATATTGTAAATCATTTAAAATGTAATTGATGCAAAGATAGAACATTCTGATTAGTAGGGCAAAAGCTATCCTTCTTTTTTATAAAAAAAACACTTACACCGGGCTCCCATTGGCTAACCAATATAATATGCATATATAAAATGCGGTGAACATCTTACTAATGTCCACCGCATTTTATATATAACAATCAACGTTACTTCTTTTCAGCTTTCGTTATCGGCGCGCTCAGCATTTCCTTATACTTCGCAGGATCATTCAATACCTTTATTGCTTCCTGCAAATCATCATCATCCTTCAGTTGCTCGATAATACCACCTCTCTGGAAATAATAACGCTTGATAATTTCATTAGCAATCATTCTCTTGATATCCTTAGAGAAATAATCCAGGTCACGGTCAAGATTATGATTCAACTTCTTTTCCAGTGCCTTGAACTCTTCGGCAGCATCTGTCATATAGCCTTCAAATTCAGCAGCCTCTTTCAGTGTTTTCAGAATCTTCTCACTCTGCTGGTCATATTTGAAATCGGCCTTCTTCACCAGTTCCTTGAAATCATTGTAATCAGCATCCGTCACTACAAACTTTTCAGGAGCAGCTACAGTAGGATGCTTCAAGCAGTATTGAGTTGCATAGTCAAAAATCAGATTATCACGTACGAGATAGAACAAGATATTCGGGAGTTTTTCCTGCTTGACAGTAATATCAGGCATTACACCACCTCCGTCACGTACTTCACGTCCGGCAGCAGTATAGAATACGTTAGTCAGACTGTCGGGAATCGTCCCCACACTTCCATCTTCGTTCCGGTGCTTATAGTCGATCGCCTGCACACAACGTCCGCTTGGGATATAATATTTGGAAGTAGTCACTTTCATCATTCCTCCATAAGGTAAAGAACGGGGAACCTGTACAAGTCCCTTTCCAAATGTACGGTTACCAACAATAACGGCACGATCAAGGTCTTGCAATGAGCCCGACAGGATTTCTGAAGCAGAAGCCGTACCACTGTTTACCAATACGGCAATCGGAATATCCAGATCCAGCGGTTCACGCAAAGTCTTGTATGTGTTGCTTGCCTGTTTCGTCTTTCCCTTGGTGGTTACGATTACTTTTCCACGGGGCAGGAAGTAATTGGCAATTTCCACTGCTTCATCCAACAGACCGCCACCGTTATTACGGAGGTCGATGACTAGAGAAGTAGCTCCCTGTTTCTTCAGATCCAGCAATGCTTTTTTGAAATCCTTGGAAGGGTTGCCGGAGAATGTGCTCAGGCTGATATATCCCACCTTATTATCCATCACGGTAGCATATGGGATGGCAGGGGTCTGAATAGATTCACGTACGATAGTAAACTCCATCGGGGTTTGTCCGCCTTTCTCATTAGGACGCTCCACTTTCAGTTTAAAGCTCGTACCCGCCTGTCCGCGCAACATCTGGCTGACTTCCG
>CEAB01001261.1_pt1 | contig 78198 bp, 11 predicted proteins | sample 557651 | NCBI WGS metagenome assembly CEAB01 (sample SAMEA3182046, study PRJEB8094) | gut metagenome | biome: human; feature: gut; material: Stool; isolation source: human stools | place: Canada | collected 2011-11-15 | reverse complement strand
CCTGCTTCTCCAAGCTGTCCGGGAACAGACCGCCAAGCAACTCCCAGCGCCGGAACTGATCGCCCATGCTGCCGAAGAAAAAGCAAAGGCAGAAGCCAAAAGCGAAGAACAAGAAAGGGAGATTGCCCGGCTGCGCTCCGAAAACTCCGCTTTGCTGGAGTACAAAGAAAAGGCATACCGGGAACTATGCCGGATACGTGATGAACAAAAAACCATAGGGAAGATAAAAGTAAATATAGAGTTATAAAAGAACATTTATAAATAAAAAAATCATGAATAAAGAAATTTTATTTATTTATCCTTTTGCCGGATTATGCAGCACATGAAGCTGTGTACTTTTCACAGGCTATTACAGCTGATGATTTTGCCATGAAAAAAAATCCAAAATATGTCAATAAGGTTGTCGCACCCACCTTAGAACCAATAAGTTCGATTGGTGGATTCCGCACATTACCCGATTATTCGTTTGACACAATGCCTGATGATTATGTAGCATTGGTATTAATTGGCGGTTTTGGTTGGAATACACCTGTTGCAGAAAAGGTTATGCCAATTATTAAAAGTGCTATTGAACAAGAAAAGGTTATAGGTGCGATTTGTAATGCAGCTTCATTCATGGCTAAGTGTGGTATTGACCGAGAAACAACATCAAAAACTTTGCAGAAGTCATCCGTAATACAGAAAATCTCAGTAACTTTGTCCTCGGTAATCATAGCAATTATTGTCTGTAAACTTTTGATATTTAACACTCTAAGATTACAACAATTTTTCGCTAATCACCATTTTTCAGGCACTTATATTTCGTCGAACTCACGTTAAATTATTTAATATACATACAATCTTGGATACTTGCTTAGACCTTATTGCTCTTCAATATACTTGCATGATTGTGATGGCCATGCTTGCATTTTTTGTGTTTGTGTCGCGCTACTATGTAACTTGCCGTAACAGACAGTTTGAGCAGTCGCGTTGGATGATTGTTGTGGCATTACTATTGTTTGTTGTACACTACATGTGTCAGATGCGGTTGGGTTGGCGACAACAGGGGAACGATGTGGGTGTTCTGTTTAATCTGCTGTTTTATTCGCCTTCGGCTATTTTGTTGTCATGGTCGCAGCTTAATATTCTGCGCGCTGGGCATAGACGTTGGAGTTTTATGCGCTATGGCGTTGTTGGATATGCTCTTATGGTATTGTGCATAGTCGCAGGTGTTATTTCAAATGGCAGTCTGCATATTGGTCCTATGCTATATGTTGCTGATGCTATTCATTTCTTTACTCTATTGTATTATACATGGGCACCGCTGAGGGAACTTGGTAATGTTCAACGTCGGCTCGACAGTGAACATGGTAATCCTGCAGATGCCTACCTGCGCACTATGCGCTTTGGTTTTTTTGTGGTGTGTGCGTTTGCTGTAATTTCGCCTCTTTATATATTGTCGCGGCCGCTGCTCTTTGTCTTTGGACCTTTGGGATTGATTTCGCTTTCGCTGTTTATTGTTAGTTTTACGGCGCTTGGATTTAGTATGTCCGAGGGAGTAACTGAGATTGTTACCGAGACTAACGACGAGATAGCCGCTGCTAAAGTCTTTAGGGAGATTGGGCCTGAGCGTATTGCCGAAATAGATATGGCGGTAAGCAAATGGCGAAGCGAGGGCGGTTTTAGAGATAGCAACTTGACATTATCCTCGTTTGCTCGTCGCATAATGGTTAATCGTACCGACGTTGCTTCGTATCTGACTTCCATATATGGTAAGAATTTCCGTACATGGCTTTCGGGTATTCGCGTGGAGGAGGCAAAGGCACTCATGGCTGCACACCCCGAATATAGTAACGAGGTTGTTTCTATGGAGTGCGGTTTCTCGTCGCGTGTGTATTTTCAGCGTCTGTTCAAGGAAAGGACGGGCTTGACTCCCGCCGAGTGGCGCCGTCAACGGTAATATACTGGTTATGTGTGCGTTTGCTACTGAATGTAAGGTGTAACTTTTGTACGAAGGTTACATAATAAGGCAAAGTGTAACCTTTCTTACTGTGACGTATCCTTTCTATAAGAGTGACACACAAGTGATGTCTTTGAGGTTTTTGATGGTTGATGCTCCTGTATCTTTGCATGAGGAAATTCAAACTATTCAAATATAAATTCTCAAAAACAATTCACTATGCAAAAAACCTATCTTTATTTAATGGTGTGTGTCATAGGGGCTATGTCTTTAGCTTCGTGTTCCGAAGATTCTATTTCTCCTGATGCTGGTGGCGATGGCGATGGCGACAGCACTACCGAAGTGCCTTTGGCACAAGTTGCAAAACCCAAACCTAACCCTTGGCTTGCACAGGAAGAGTATAGTATTACGCACTTCAATTCGGCTCAGACTGATGCTTTCTCGTCTGCTGTCAAGGATGGAACTTTCAATATCGATCTTTCCAAGTGTCAGATGACATGGAGCGGTCCTGTTAATTTGATGACTCTTGCTTCGACTTCGCCCAATTATATGTGGGGTATGAGTAGCGACCGCGTGTCGTATCTTGACATAAGCGACGGCAAACTTGAAAGGGTTGCCGAGGCTGGCTTGCCAGGGATTACAATGAAGACCCAGGAGCAACTGACACGTATAATTGCCGATCATGCTACTTACGACGAACTTTCCAAGACGGTTACCGATATATTGGGTCCGGTGCCACAAATGTCTATGGCCAACGGTAATTATGTCTTGTGCGACAAGGATAACTATGCTTACACCAATGCAGGTCAGGTAATGGCACGCTATCGCCTTGCCAATCCTAATAATCCCAAGGATGGTATCATGTTGGATCATCAGATAAGACTTACGAATTTTACCTTCGGCTCTTTTACACTCGTAGGCGCTACTATGACCTATGACGGACACCTTGTTGTGGCTGCTCAGAACGGACTTCTTGTGCTGAATCGTGCTCTTACTACAATCGAAGATTCATACCCTCTTCCATCAGACCAGATTCTCACCAACTCTATCTGCATCGACGAGAATGGCGGTGTTTACGTAGCAAGTAACAGCCGCACACCAGGCGGAAAAGGCCTTATGCAGAAACTCATCTGCAAGGACGGCAAAATCTCCACCTCCCAGGCTGATGGTGCATGGCAAGCCTATTACGACGGTGGTCCGCAAGCACCATGTATCAAACTCGGACATGGCACTGGTTCAACGCCTACACTTATGGGCTTTGGCCAAGACAAGGACAAGCTGGTAGTTATTACCGATGGCTCTAAGCGTATGAAACTGGTAGCTTTCTGGCGTGACGAAATCCCCTCAGACGCACAGCAAGTGGCAGGATACGACAAGCGTATAGCCGGAGTGCACGAGGTTACATGTGGTCTTGGAACATCAACAGAGTGGATACAGTCTGAGCAGTCTGTTGTAGTAGGCGGCTATGACGCCTTTGTTGTAAACAATATTAATGTTACCAATCAGGAAATAAACGACAAGATTATTGGTGTAATCGCTATTGGTCCTATTGTCAAAGGCCCTCAAGGTGCCGAGTGTGTACGTTGGAATACAAAGGAGAAAAAGTGGGAGAGTAAGTGGACGCGCAGCGATGTAAGTTCTGTAAGTATGATTCCTGCCGTAAGTATCAAGTCAGAGATGGTATTTGTATGTGGCTGGAACGATGCTTCGGGCTGGGAAGTTACAGGACTTGACTGGAAGAGTGGTGCCACACGTCACCGCAGCATATTGGGCAAGAACAACCGAGCCAATGGTGCCTACGCCATCATTCAGTATCTTGCTAACGGCGACCTTTTATTCAACTCTGTTGCCGGACCAATCCGCGTAAAATATTGAGATAATTTAATCATCATATAACAGTTATGTCAATACTTCACTAAAAAATTACCGAAGTATTGTAATGACACACCCGAACATATTGAAATGTTCTATCAGTTCCATAAACAAGGCTTCTGTTCTTTATTCCTAGATACAGGTGATAAATAACAGATAAGAAACAGATTATAACAAGCCTCCGGCGGGGTTTTCGCTGGGGGATTTTGACCTTTGCACATATAAAAAGCAAAAAGAAAGCGATATCGGAGCGTATACCATAAAACAGACCACCGACTATTACAAAACGATATTACGTGCCTAACTGATCGGGGCAGTTCCTCCACCATGCGGACAAATCCCGGTAACAAAATGACAAAACGGACACTCACCAAAGAACAACATTTTTTTCTTTTTTCCTAAACACCTTCCAGCGAAGCACAGTGTATTTGTCAAGGGCGAAGGGTAAAAAATACCGCACGAGCGAAGCGAGCACAGGAGATTTTTTACCCGGAGAGTGAAACGTCCCTTTACAAATGCGGCGTGCGGAGTTACCTTTGTGCCGGAAAATAGAAAAATCACATGCCCATTCCGAAACCTCTGCTCCTTTTTGGCTTCTTCAGGAGTTCCAGATCTTCCTCCTGCTGCTTCTTTTTGGGAATAGGCTGCTCGATGTCCGGCGTTTTCTCCACCTGTTGATTTTTCGACTTCTCCGGCTCCTGCCGGGATTGAAGCTCTGCTTTGAGTTTGTCCCATTTCTCCTTTCTGATGCGTTCCGCACGTTCCACCTGCCGGGCTATTTCCGCCGGACTTCCGTTCTTGACGGCATTAAGATAGTCGAAGCTTTCCTCCGGCTCCCGGTCAAACCCCATGCGCCGATCAAAAGAGCTTTCACACTTCCGGAAAAAATCCGTCCGGTCAAAACCTCCCTTCACGTTGCCGCAGTTCTTCTTCCCGGTGTGGTTCGTTTTAGGGCTTAACTTCCTGGTGTTGCTCCGGTCTTTCCGGCTGACGATGATATGTGCGTGCATATCGCTGTCACTTTCACCGTCCCGGTTGAAATGGATCTTTGCATAATATTCCACATCATCGCTTTTCAAGCCTTTTCCGAAGCCCTCCGCATAGTTTCTCATCACATCCTGCCGTATGTACCGCCGTAAGGCTTCCGCACACTCCTGCGGAGTTCTGCCCATGCAGCGCAGCTCCTTCTCTGAAGGGCTGACAGTGATAACATAGAACTTTGCGTCAGTCCGGCTTAACTTAGCCTTGTTGTTGTCTATCTTGAATGTGACCTCCCTTGCGCTCACGTAGTCCCGGAACTGGTTGAAGAACGGCTGCACCTCCTCCCCTTTCTTCATCCTCTCCAAATCCTCATGCTGGAGATAGTTCGTCACCGCAACACAACTGCCTGTATTGGCATATGTGCCGTTACCGCTTCCCTGTATCTTCACGTTCATATCTTTTCCCTTTTGTTCTTCTCGTTCTTGTACAAGGCTTTTATATCATCGAAAAGCCCGGCTTTTCCTTTCGCATCGATATAGCTTGCGATATAGGAGAAGATCTTCTCCTGCCTTTGCGTCACAGCGTCCAGCCTTGCATAAATGGCTTGTTGGTTCTTCAGAAGCATATCCCTCGACTGACCGACTGCCTTTTCCGCCCGGTCCAAAGCCTGCTCCCTTATCCCGGCAAGGCTTGCAAGGTCACGCATGAATAGGTCATTGTCTTTTTGGTATTGGCTGAACTTTTTTTCCGTAAGTATCGAGTCCATGCTCATGGTCACCCTCATACTTGTACTGCCCATGGCTTCACAAGCCGGACGCAAGAAATCCTGCTCCTGCTTCCGGATGAACGCTATCACCTGATCACAGCGTTTGATAAGTTTCTGCATTTCCTTTGCCGGACTCTCATGCTCAACCGGGTTGATGCCGTACTTCTCGAAGTACTCCAGCGCACAGGAAAGGAACTCTTTCTTTGATACATTATTGGACTTTGCCAGCCTATCAAGCCGGGCAAACGTTTTTCGGTCAATGGTGACAGAAGTGGTGGTTTCCTTATCCATACAATTGCGGTTTTAATTGCTGTTTATATTATTAAATCTCTGATTTCCAAAGGTATGATTTTAACCACAATTTCAAACTAATTGTGGTTAAAAAACTTAAACGGCTGATATTCAGCCGTAACCCCGTAGGGCAAGAGGAAAAACAGGGTAAAGCCCGGTTTCCTCTTGCTATTCTTTCGACTGCCGAGCAATCGACGAACACCCTCCCCTGCGGTACGGCGAAAGCTCGTACAAGGGGGACGGGGAGAAGTCGGAGCGAGGCACAAAGAAAGAACCTATTCCACAAACAAAAAAACACATCAAAACGGCACAACAGGCTGCATAAAATATCAATATTTTGTTTCGCTATATGGAAACAAAATATTATCTTTGCAACACTAAAAAACTTTATATGGAAGCAAAATCAAGATTCAAGGTCAAATTATCCAACGAAGCCCAAGAGTTTTTAGACGGATTGCCCAACAAGGTACGTGAGAAGATCATTAGCAATATTCGTAAATCCACCTTTGTACTTGATCCAGATTTATTCAAGAAATTGGATGATACGGATATTTGGGAATTCAGAACGTTCTATAACAAAACCAAGTACAGGCTTCTTGCTTTTTGGGATAAGGACGATAAGATAAACACTCTGGTAATCGCAACACATGGGTTTATCAAGAAAACCCAAAAGACACCTCCCAAAGAAATAGCCAAAGCCGAAGAGATTAGAAAAGATTATTTTAATTCAAAAAGATAAAGCGTATGGAAGCAAAGAAATTTTATACACTCGAAGAAATCGAGGATAAATACATCGGAGAAAAAGGTACTCCCAAACGTGATGCCTACGAAGAAGAACTTAACTCTTTTTTGATAGGTGAAGCCATTAAACAAGCTCGCCAATCAAAGAACTTAACCCAAGAGGAATTAGGTAATCTGATAGGAGTGCAACGGGCTCAAATCTCCCGAATTGAAAACGGTAAGAATTTAACCTTTTCCACCATTGCAAGAGTTTTTAAGGCTATGGGGATAAGTGCTAAACTTGAAATCGGAAGCATGGGTAAAGTTGCGTTATGGTAACTAACTATACAACAAAAAGTTACATTAAATCCGGGATGCGTTTTCGCTCCCGGAAACTTCTTGTTTTATACATTAAAAGTCATATTTATACAAAATTTAACACGCCAAAAAATCTTCCTAATCCGTTGCACTTGGCTTTACTTGTTTCCACTCTCTCCCATTCTCCGGAAATTCGTCGTATCAAAAAACACGCTGAAAAGTGGAGCGAAGCGACCTCTATAAACCAAAAAAGAAACACTCCATTGCTTTACGGTAATTTTTAGTTTCTTTTTAGTTACTTTTACGGCATAGCATAACACATTGTGCTGTAATATCTTACAAAGGTCATCTACGACAAATTTCCGAGCATCTACGACAAATTTCCGAGCATCTACGACAAATTTCCGAAAAAAACGGTTATCTACGACAAATATTCTACGCCATATATTTGTTTTTGTCGTAGATAAATATTTCCTTTGCGAAAAGCATTAAAGTCATGGAGAAGAAAGACAAGAAACAGAGGGATATAGTCCTGTCGCAAGACAATGCGCTGACTACCGCACGCTACAAGTTCGACCTTATCGAAAAACGTGCCCTATACTCCATTATACGAAATATCCGGGCGCAATACATCGAGAACGAGAACGGCAGACGGGACTTATTCGATGATCTGATTATCACCATACACGAGGAAGAACTAAAGAAATGCGGTGACAATACCAAGATGCAAAACATCTACGATGCGCTAAAACGGCTTAGAAATCGCGATATAGAGATTAACAACGAAAAAATGTGGCTAAGTATCGGTTTTGTCAATTACGTCAAGCATATCAAAAATAAATCGTATTTTGAGGTGCAAGTTTCCAAAGAGGTACTACCCTATTACGTGGAACTCGCCCAAAACTTCACGAGTTACTCCATGACGGTAGCAATCGCACTCAAAAGCACATTCTCGCAAAGGTTTTACGAACTGTGCTGCCAATACCGAAACGCCGGGTTCTTTTTCTACACAGTCGAAAAGCTTCGGGAAATGTTCATGTTGGAAAAGAAATACAAACGGGGATGCGATTTCAAAAGGCGTGTACTTGACGATCCGCAAAAGGAACTCCGGGAGTTGTACAATGCCGGACAATGCGATTTATACTTCGAGTTCGAGCCAAAGAGCTACAAAGGCAAGGAAGTTACCGAATACAAATTCTACGTTTACACAAGGCAAACCGAACAACAAAAGCTATTGGAATACGAAAGCGCAAAACAGGCGATCATCTACATAACAACCACTATTTCGAGGTTCTCTAAAAGTGACAAAGGATATGTTAAGCGTGTAGTGAACGCCGTACAGTTACACCCGGAAATAGCCGTACAGGTGGCGCAAAAGATACAAAAGAAGTTTGAGCAATATATAGACAAGCCAGCCAAACAGATAGGGGCTATCATCCGGGTTTGCTTAATGGAAGATTTTGGTATAGAATAAAAAACATACAAGTATGAAAACAGGTGATAAAGTTATCGTACCAGCCGAAATAAACGGCTATGGCAGAGATTTACGGGCAATAGTTACAGAGATAGAGAAGTTCGCCGGGGCAATATTCGTAACAGTGATATTCACCGAACCATGTCCGGAAGCCTGCGGAAGAGGGGGGGGTGTTTACCATGACTTCCAGCTAATAGCAAGGTGATTTATTTTGCTATAATCGCAATAAATTGCAATAATATCTGTGATAAATTGCTATAATAATACTTATAACTACCTTTGCAACAGAATATAGCATTTTACAGCAATGGAGAAAGGACAGGAAAGCAAGCAAAAGAGGAAAACACCGCTTACCACCATAGCGATAAGCCAAGAGTACGCCAAAAAATTAGACGAGTATTTAAACGGTACGGGTATAACTCGCAAAGAATTTGTCGAGTTGTCCGTTGATTATTTCCAAAGAACCGGGTTCGACCTCCGGGGTGAAGCTTTTGACCTCTCCCCATTAGAAAAGGTTGCCGGGCGGCTGGAACAATCCGCAAAGATCATGGAACGACACAACGAGGGGACGGAAGCGGTGCACCTGCTTCTCCAAGCTGTCCGGGAACAGACCGCCAAGCAACTCCCAGCGCCGGAACTGATCGCCCATGCTGCCGAAGAAAAAGCAAAGGCAGAAGCCAAAAGCGAAGAACAAGAAAGGGAGATTGCCCGGCTGCGCTCCGAAAACTCCGCTTTGCTGGAGTACAAAGAAAAGGCATACCGGGAACTATGCCGGATACGTGATGAACAAAAAACCATAGGGAAGATAAAAGTAAATATAGAGTTATAAAAGAACATTTATAAATAAAAAAATCATGAATAAAGAAATTTTATTTATTTATCCTTTTGCCGGATTATGCAGCACATGAAGCTGTGTACTTTTCACAGGCTATTACAGCTGATGATTTTGCCATGAAAAAAAATCCAAAATATGTCAATAAGGTTGTCGCACCCACCTTAGAACCAATAAGTTCGATTGGTGGATTCCGCACATTACCCGATTATTCGTTTGACACAATGCCTGATGATTATGTAGCATTGGTATTAATTGGCGGTTTTGGTTGGAATACACCTGTTGCAGAAAAGGTTATGCCAATTATTAAAAGTGCTATTGAACAAGAAAAGGTTATAGGTGCGATTTGTAATGCAGCTTCATTCATGGCTAAGTGTGGTATTGACCGAGAAACAACATCAAAAACTTTGCAGAAGTCATCCGTAATACAGAAAATCTCAGTAACTTTGTCCTCGGTAATCATAGCAATTATTGTCTGTAAACTTTTGATATTTAACACTCTAAGATTACAACAATTTTTCGCTAATCACCATTTTTCAGGCACTTATATTTCGTCGAACTCACGTTAAATTATTTAATATACATACAATCTTGGATACTTGCTTAGACCTTATTGCTCTTCAATATACTTGCATGATTGTGATGGCCATGCTTGCATTTTTTGTGTTTGTGTCGCGCTACTATGTAACTTGCCGTAACAGACAGTTTGAGCAGTCGCGTTGGATGATTGTTGTGGCATTACTATTGTTTGTTGTACACTACATGTGTCAGATGCGGTTGGGTTGGCGACAACAGGGGAACGATGTGGGTGTTCTGTTTAATCTGCTGTTTTATTCGCCTTCGGCTATTTTGTTGTCATGGTCGCAGCTTAATATTCTGCGCGCTGGGCATAGACGTTGGAGTTTTATGCGCTATGGCGTTGTTGGATATGCTCTTATGGTATTGTGCATAGTCGCAGGTGTTATTTCAAATGGCAGTCTGCATATTGGTCCTATGCTATATGTTGCTGATGCTATTCATTTCTTTACTCTATTGTATTATACATGGGCACCGCTGAGGGAACTTGGTAATGTTCAACGTCGGCTCGACAGTGAACATGGTAATCCTGCAGATGCCTACCTGCGCACTATGCGCTTTGGTTTTTTTGTGGTGTGTGCGTTTGCTGTAATTTCGCCTCTTTATATATTGTCGCGGCCGCTGCTCTTTGTCTTTGGACCTTTGGGATTGATTTCGCTTTCGCTGTTTATTGTTAGTTTTACGGCGCTTGGATTTAGTATGTCCGAGGGAGTAACTGAGATTGTTACCGAGACTAACGACGAGATAGCCGCTGCTAAAGTCTTTAGGGAGATTGGGCCTGAGCGTATTGCCGAAATAGATATGGCGGTAAGCAAATGGCGAAGCGAGGGCGGTTTTAGAGATAGCAACTTGACATTATCCTCGTTTGCTCGTCGCATAATGGTTAATCGTACCGACGTTGCTTCGTATCTGACTTCCATATATGGTAAGAATTTCCGTACATGGCTTTCGGGTATTCGCGTGGAGGAGGCAAAGGCACTCATGGCTGCACACCCCGAATATAGTAACGAGGTTGTTTCTATGGAGTGCGGTTTCTCGTCGCGTGTGTATTTTCAGCGTCTGTTCAAGGAAAGGACGGGCTTGACTCCCGCCGAGTGGCGCCGTCAACGGTAATATACTGGTTATGTGTGCGTTTGCTACTGAATGTAAGGTGTAACTTTTGTACGAAGGTTACATAATAAGGCAAAGTGTAACCTTTCTTACTGTGACGTATCCTTTCTATAAGAGTGACACACAAGTGATGTCTTTGAGGTTTTTGATGGTTGATGCTCCTGTATCTTTGCATGAGGAAATTCAAACTATTCAAATATAAATTCTCAAAAACAATTCACTATGCAAAAAACCTATCTTTATTTAATGGTGTGTGTCATAGGGGCTATGTCTTTAGCTTCGTGTTCCGAAGATTCTATTTCTCCTGATGCTGGTGGCGATGGCGATGGCGACAGCACTACCGAAGTGCCTTTGGCACAAGTTGCAAAACCCAAACCTAACCCTTGGCTTGCACAGGAAGAGTATAGTATTACGCACTTCAATTCGGCTCAGACTGATGCTTTCTCGTCTGCTGTCAAGGATGGAACTTTCAATATCGATCTTTCCAAGTGTCAGATGACATGGAGCGGTCCTGTTAATTTGATGACTCTTGCTTCGACTTCGCCCAATTATATGTGGGGTATGAGTAGCGACCGCGTGTCGTATCTTGACATAAGCGACGGCAAACTTGAAAGGGTTGCCGAGGCTGGCTTGCCAGGGATTACAATGAAGACCCAGGAGCAACTGACACGTATAATTGCCGATCATGCTACTTACGACGAACTTTCCAAGACGGTTACCGATATATTGGGTCCGGTGCCACAAATGTCTATGGCCAACGGTAATTATGTCTTGTGCGACAAGGATAACTATGCTTACACCAATGCAGGTCAGGTAATGGCACGCTATCGCCTTGCCAATCCTAATAATCCCAAGGATGGTATCATGTTGGATCATCAGATAAGACTTACGAATTTTACCTTCGGCTCTTTTACACTCGTAGGCGCTACTATGACCTATGACGGACACCTTGTTGTGGCTGCTCAGAACGGACTTCTTGTGCTGAATCGTGCTCTTACTACAATCGAAGATTCATACCCTCTTCCATCAGACCAGATTCTCACCAACTCTATCTGCATCGACGAGAATGGCGGTGTTTACGTAGCAAGTAACAGCCGCACACCAGGCGGAAAAGGCCTTATGCAGAAACTCATCTGCAAGGACGGCAAAATCTCCACCTCCCAGGCTGATGGTGCATGGCAAGCCTATTACGACGGTGGTCCGCAAGCACCATGTATCAAACTCGGACATGGCACTGGTTCAACGCCTACACTTATGGGCTTTGGCCAAGACAAGGACAAGCTGGTAGTTATTACCGATGGCTCTAAGCGTATGAAACTGGTAGCTTTCTGGCGTGACGAAATCCCCTCAGACGCACAGCAAGTGGCAGGATACGACAAGCGTATAGCCGGAGTGCACGAGGTTACATGTGGTCTTGGAACATCAACAGAGTGGATACAGTCTGAGCAGTCTGTTGTAGTAGGCGGCTATGACGCCTTTGTTGTAAACAATATTAATGTTACCAATCAGGAAATAAACGACAAGATTATTGGTGTAATCGCTATTGGTCCTATTGTCAAAGGCCCTCAAGGTGCCGAGTGTGTACGTTGGAATACAAAGGAGAAAAAGTGGGAGAGTAAGTGGACGCGCAGCGATGTAAGTTCTGTAAGTATGATTCCTGCCGTAAGTATCAAGTCAGAGATGGTATTTGTATGTGGCTGGAACGATGCTTCGGGCTGGGAAGTTACAGGACTTGACTGGAAGAGTGGTGCCACACGTCACCGCAGCATATTGGGCAAGAACAACCGAGCCAATGGTGCCTACGCCATCATTCAGTATCTTGCTAACGGCGACCTTTTATTCAACTCTGTTGCCGGACCAATCCGCGTAAAATATTGAGATAATTTAATCATCATATAACAGTTATGTCAATACTTCACTAAAAAATTACCGAAGTATTGTAATGACACACCCGAACATATTGAAATGTTCTATCAGTTCCATAAACAAGGCTTCTGTTCTTTATTCCTAGATACAGGTGATAAATAACAGATAAGAAACAGATTATAACAAGCCTCCGGCGGGGTTTTCGCTGGGGGATTTTGACCTTTGCACATATAAAAAGCAAAAAGAAAGCGATATCGGAGCGTATACCATAAAACAGACCACCGACTATTACAAAACGATATTACGTGCCTAACTGATCGGGGCAGTTCCTCCACCATGCGGACAAATCCCGGTAACAAAATGACAAAACGGACACTCACCAAAGAACAACATTTTTTTCTTTTTTCCTAAACACCTTCCAGCGAAGCACAGTGTATTTGTCAAGGGCGAAGGGTAAAAAATACCGCACGAGCGAAGCGAGCACAGGAGATTTTTTACCCGGAGAGTGAAACGTCCCTTTACAAATGCGGCGTGCGGAGTTACCTTTGTGCCGGAAAATAGAAAAATCACATGCCCATTCCGAAACCTCTGCTCCTTTTTGGCTTCTTCAGGAGTTCCAGATCTTCCTCCTGCTGCTTCTTTTTGGGAATAGGCTGCTCGATGTCCGGCGTTTTCTCCACCTGTTGATTTTTCGACTTCTCCGGCTCCTGCCGGGATTGAAGCTCTGCTTTGAGTTTGTCCCATTTCTCCTTTCTGATGCGTTCCGCACGTTCCACCTGCCGGGCTATTTCCGCCGGACTTCCGTTCTTGACGGCATTAAGATAGTCGAAGCTTTCCTCCGGCTCCCGGTCAAACCCCATGCGCCGATCAAAAGAGCTTTCACACTTCCGGAAAAAATCCGTCCGGTCAAAACCTCCCTTCACGTTGCCGCAGTTCTTCTTCCCGGTGTGGTTCGTTTTAGGGCTTAACTTCCTGGTGTTGCTCCGGTCTTTCCGGCTGACGATGATATGTGCGTGCATATCGCTGTCACTTTCACCGTCCCGGTTGAAATGGATCTTTGCATAATATTCCACATCATCGCTTTTCAAGCCTTTTCCGAAGCCCTCCGCATAGTTTCTCATCACATCCTGCCGTATGTACCGCCGTAAGGCTTCCGCACACTCCTGCGGAGTTCTGCCCATGCAGCGCAGCTCCTTCTCTGAAGGGCTGACAGTGATAACATAGAACTTTGCGTCAGTCCGGCTTAACTTAGCCTTGTTGTTGTCTATCTTGAATGTGACCTCCCTTGCGCTCACGTAGTCCCGGAACTGGTTGAAGAACGGCTGCACCTCCTCCCCTTTCTTCATCCTCTCCAAATCCTCATGCTGGAGATAGTTCGTCACCGCAACACAACTGCCTGTATTGGCATATGTGCCGTTACCGCTTCCCTGTATCTTCACGTTCATATCTTTTCCCTTTTGTTCTTCTCGTTCTTGTACAAGGCTTTTATATCATCGAAAAGCCCGGCTTTTCCTTTCGCATCGATATAGCTTGCGATATAGGAGAAGATCTTCTCCTGCCTTTGCGTCACAGCGTCCAGCCTTGCATAAATGGCTTGTTGGTTCTTCAGAAGCATATCCCTCGACTGACCGACTGCCTTTTCCGCCCGGTCCAAAGCCTGCTCCCTTATCCCGGCAAGGCTTGCAAGGTCACGCATGAATAGGTCATTGTCTTTTTGGTATTGGCTGAACTTTTTTTCCGTAAGTATCGAGTCCATGCTCATGGTCACCCTCATACTTGTACTGCCCATGGCTTCACAAGCCGGACGCAAGAAATCCTGCTCCTGCTTCCGGATGAACGCTATCACCTGATCACAGCGTTTGATAAGTTTCTGCATTTCCTTTGCCGGACTCTCATGCTCAACCGGGTTGATGCCGTACTTCTCGAAGTACTCCAGCGCACAGGAAAGGAACTCTTTCTTTGATACATTATTGGACTTTGCCAGCCTATCAAGCCGGGCAAACGTTTTTCGGTCAATGGTGACAGAAGTGGTGGTTTCCTTATCCATACAATTGCGGTTTTAATTGCTGTTTATATTATTAAATCTCTGATTTCCAAAGGTATGATTTTAACCACAATTTCAAACTAATTGTGGTTAAAAAACTTAAACGGCTGATATTCAGCCGTAACCCCGTAGGGCAAGAGGAAAAACAGGGTAAAGCCCGGTTTCCTCTTGCTATTCTTTCGACTGCCGAGCAATCGACGAACACCCTCCCCTGCGGTACGGCGAAAGCTCGTACAAGGGGGACGGGGAGAAGTCGGAGCGAGGCACAAAGAAAGAACCTATTCCACAAACAAAAAAACACATCAAAACGGCACAACAGGCTGCATAAAATATCAATATTTTGTTTCGCTATATGGAAACAAAATATTATCTTTGCAACACTAAAAAACTTTATATGGAAGCAAAATCAAGATTCAAGGTCAAATTATCCAACGAAGCCCAAGAGTTTTTAGACGGATTGCCCAACAAGGTACGTGAGAAGATCATTAGCAATATTCGTAAATCCACCTTTGTACTTGATCCAGATTTATTCAAGAAATTGGATGATACGGATATTTGGGAATTCAGAACGTTCTATAACAAAACCAAGTACAGGCTTCTTGCTTTTTGGGATAAGGACGATAAGATAAACACTCTGGTAATCGCAACACATGGGTTTATCAAGAAAACCCAAAAGACACCTCCCAAAGAAATAGCCAAAGCCGAAGAGATTAGAAAAGATTATTTTAATTCAAAAAGATAAAGCGTATGGAAGCAAAGAAATTTTATACACTCGAAGAAATCGAGGATAAATACATCGGAGAAAAAGGTACTCCCAAACGTGATGCCTACGAAGAAGAACTTAACTCTTTTTTGATAGGTGAAGCCATTAAACAAGCTCGCCAATCAAAGAACTTAACCCAAGAGGAATTAGGTAATCTGATAGGAGTGCAACGGGCTCAAATCTCCCGAATTGAAAACGGTAAGAATTTAACCTTTTCCACCATTGCAAGAGTTTTTAAGGCTATGGGGATAAGTGCTAAACTTGAAATCGGAAGCATGGGTAAAGTTGCGTTATGGTAACTAACTATACAACAAAAAGTTACATTAAATCCGGGATGCGTTTTCGCTCCCGGAAACTTCTTGTTTTATACATTAAAAGTCATATTTATACAAAATTTAACACGCCAAAAAATCTTCCTAATCCGTTGCACTTGGCTTTACTTGTTTCCACTCTCTCCCATTCTCCGGAAATTCGTCGTATCAAAAAACACGCTGAAAAGTGGAGCGAAGCGACCTCTATAAACCAAAAAAGAAACACTCCATTGCTTTACGGTAATTTTTAGTTTCTTTTTAGTTACTTTTACGGCATAGCATAACACATTGTGCTGTAATATCTTACAAAGGTCATCTACGACAAATTTCCGAGCATCTACGACAAATTTCCGAGCATCTACGACAAATTTCCGAAAAAAACGGTTATCTACGACAAATATTCTACGCCATATATTTGTTTTTGTCGTAGATAAATATTTCCTTTGCGAAAAGCATTAAAGTCATGGAGAAGAAAGACAAGAAACAGAGGGATATAGTCCTGTCGCAAGACAATGCGCTGACTACCGCACGCTACAAGTTCGACCTTATCGAAAAACGTGCCCTATACTCCATTATACGAAATATCCGGGCGCAATACATCGAGAACGAGAACGGCAGACGGGACTTATTCGATGATCTGATTATCACCATACACGAGGAAGAACTAAAGAAATGCGGTGACAATACCAAGATGCAAAACATCTACGATGCGCTAAAACGGCTTAGAAATCGCGATATAGAGATTAACAACGAAAAAATGTGGCTAAGTATCGGTTTTGTCAATTACGTCAAGCATATCAAAAATAAATCGTATTTTGAGGTGCAAGTTTCCAAAGAGGTACTACCCTATTACGTGGAACTCGCCCAAAACTTCACGAGTTACTCCATGACGGTAGCAATCGCACTCAAAAGCACATTCTCGCAAAGGTTTTACGAACTGTGCTGCCAATACCGAAACGCCGGGTTCTTTTTCTACACAGTCGAAAAGCTTCGGGAAATGTTCATGTTGGAAAAGAAATACAAACGGGGATGCGATTTCAAAAGGCGTGTACTTGACGATCCGCAAAAGGAACTCCGGGAGTTGTACAATGCCGGACAATGCGATTTATACTTCGAGTTCGAGCCAAAGAGCTACAAAGGCAAGGAAGTTACCGAATACAAATTCTACGTTTACACAAGGCAAACCGAACAACAAAAGCTATTGGAATACGAAAGCGCAAAACAGGCGATCATCTACATAACAACCACTATTTCGAGGTTCTCTAAAAGTGACAAAGGATATGTTAAGCGTGTAGTGAACGCCGTACAGTTACACCCGGAAATAGCCGTACAGGTGGCGCAAAAGATACAAAAGAAGTTTGAGCAATATATAGACAAGCCAGCCAAACAGATAGGGGCTATCATCCGGGTTTGCTTAATGGAAGATTTTGGTATAGAATAAAAAACATACAAGTATGAAAACAGGTGATAAAGTTATCGTACCAGCCGAAATAAACGGCTATGGCAGAGATTTACGGGCAATAGTTACAGAGATAGAGAAGTTCGCCGGGGCAATATTCGTAACAGTGATATTCACCGAACCATGTCCGGAAGCCTGCGGAAGAGGGGGGGGTGTTTACCATGACTTCCAGCTAATAGCAAGGTGATTTATTTTGCTATAATCGCAATAAATTGCAATAATATCTGTGATAAATTGCTATAATAATACTTATAACTACCTTTGCAACAGAATATAGCATTTTACAGCAATGGAGAAAGGACAGGAAAGCAAGCAAAAGAGGAAAACACCGCTTACCACCATAGCGATAAGCCAAGAGTACGCCAAAAAATTAGACGAGTATTTAAACGGTACGGGTATAACTCGCAAAGAATTTGTCGAGTTGTCCGTTGATTATTTCCAAAGAACCGGGTTCGACCTCCGGGGTGAAGCTTTTGACCTCTCCCCATTAGAAAAGGTTGCCGGGCGGCTGGAACAATCCGCAAAGATCATGGAACGACACAACGAGGGGACGGAAGCGGTGCACCTGCTTCTCCAAGCTGTCCGGGAACAGACCGCCAAGCAACTCCCAGCGCCGGAACTGATCGCCCATGCTGCCGAAGAAAAAGCAAAGGCAGAAGCCAAAAGCGAAGAACAAGAAAGGGAGATTGCCCGGCTGCGCTCCGAAAACTCCGCTTTGCTGGAGTACAAAGAAAAGGCATACCGGGAACTATGCCGGATACGTGATGAACAAAAAACCATAGGGAAGATAAAAGTAAATATAGAGTTATAAAAGAACATTTATAAATAAAAAAATCATGAATAAAGAAATTTTATTTATTTATCCTTTTGCCGGATTATGCAGCACATGAAGCTGTGTACTTTTCACAGGCTATTACAGCTGATGATTTTGCCATGAAAAAAAATCCAAAATATGTCAATAAGGTTGTCGCACCCACCTTAGAACCAATAAGTTCGATTGGTGGATTCCGCACATTACCCGATTATTCGTTTGACACAATGCCTGATGATTATGTAGCATTGGTATTAATTGGCGGTTTTGGTTGGAATACACCTGTTGCAGAAAAGGTTATGCCAATTATTAAAAGTGCTATTGAACAAGAAAAGGTTATAGGTGCGATTTGTAATGCAGCTTCATTCATGGCTAAGTGTGGTATTGACCGAGAAACAACATCAAAAACTTTGCAGAAGTCATCCGTAATACAGAAAATCTCAGTAACTTTGTCCTCGGTAATCATAGCAATTATTGTCTGTAAACTTTTGATATTTAACACTCTAAGATTACAACAATTTTTCGCTAATCACCATTTTTCAGGCACTTATATTTCGTCGAACTCACGTTAAATTATTTAATATACATACAATCTTGGATACTTGCTTAGACCTTATTGCTCTTCAATATACTTGCATGATTGTGATGGCCATGCTTGCATTTTTTGTGTTTGTGTCGCGCTACTATGTAACTTGCCGTAACAGACAGTTTGAGCAGTCGCGTTGGATGATTGTTGTGGCATTACTATTGTTTGTTGTACACTACATGTGTCAGATGCGGTTGGGTTGGCGACAACAGGGGAACGATGTGGGTGTTCTGTTTAATCTGCTGTTTTATTCGCCTTCGGCTATTTTGTTGTCATGGTCGCAGCTTAATATTCTGCGCGCTGGGCATAGACGTTGGAGTTTTATGCGCTATGGCGTTGTTGGATATGCTCTTATGGTATTGTGCATAGTCGCAGGTGTTATTTCAAATGGCAGTCTGCATATTGGTCCTATGCTATATGTTGCTGATGCTATTCATTTCTTTACTCTATTGTATTATACATGGGCACCGCTGAGGGAACTTGGTAATGTTCAACGTCGGCTCGACAGTGAACATGGTAATCCTGCAGATGCCTACCTGCGCACTATGCGCTTTGGTTTTTTTGTGGTGTGTGCGTTTGCTGTAATTTCGCCTCTTTATATATTGTCGCGGCCGCTGCTCTTTGTCTTTGGACCTTTGGGATTGATTTCGCTTTCGCTGTTTATTGTTAGTTTTACGGCGCTTGGATTTAGTATGTCCGAGGGAGTAACTGAGATTGTTACCGAGACTAACGACGAGATAGCCGCTGCTAAAGTCTTTAGGGAGATTGGGCCTGAGCGTATTGCCGAAATAGATATGGCGGTAAGCAAATGGCGAAGCGAGGGCGGTTTTAGAGATAGCAACTTGACATTATCCTCGTTTGCTCGTCGCATAATGGTTAATCGTACCGACGTTGCTTCGTATCTGACTTCCATATATGGTAAGAATTTCCGTACATGGCTTTCGGGTATTCGCGTGGAGGAGGCAAAGGCACTCATGGCTGCACACCCCGAATATAGTAACGAGGTTGTTTCTATGGAGTGCGGTTTCTCGTCGCGTGTGTATTTTCAGCGTCTGTTCAAGGAAAGGACGGGCTTGACTCCCGCCGAGTGGCGCCGTCAACGGTAATATACTGGTTATGTGTGCGTTTGCTACTGAATGTAAGGTGTAACTTTTGTACGAAGGTTACATAATAAGGCAAAGTGTAACCTTTCTTACTGTGACGTATCCTTTCTATAAGAGTGACACACAAGTGATGTCTTTGAGGTTTTTGATGGTTGATGCTCCTGTATCTTTGCATGAGGAAATTCAAACTATTCAAATATAAATTCTCAAAAACAATTCACTATGCAAAAAACCTATCTTTATTTAATGGTGTGTGTCATAGGGGCTATGTCTTTAGCTTCGTGTTCCGAAGATTCTATTTCTCCTGATGCTGGTGGCGATGGCGATGGCGACAGCACTACCGAAGTGCCTTTGGCACAAGTTGCAAAACCCAAACCTAACCCTTGGCTTGCACAGGAAGAGTATAGTATTACGCACTTCAATTCGGCTCAGACTGATGCTTTCTCGTCTGCTGTCAAGGATGGAACTTTCAATATCGATCTTTCCAAGTGTCAGATGACATGGAGCGGTCCTGTTAATTTGATGACTCTTGCTTCGACTTCGCCCAATTATATGTGGGGTATGAGTAGCGACCGCGTGTCGTATCTTGACATAAGCGACGGCAAACTTGAAAGGGTTGCCGAGGCTGGCTTGCCAGGGATTACAATGAAGACCCAGGAGCAACTGACACGTATAATTGCCGATCATGCTACTTACGACGAACTTTCCAAGACGGTTACCGATATATTGGGTCCGGTGCCACAAATGTCTATGGCCAACGGTAATTATGTCTTGTGCGACAAGGATAACTATGCTTACACCAATGCAGGTCAGGTAATGGCACGCTATCGCCTTGCCAATCCTAATAATCCCAAGGATGGTATCATGTTGGATCATCAGATAAGACTTACGAATTTTACCTTCGGCTCTTTTACACTCGTAGGCGCTACTATGACCTATGACGGACACCTTGTTGTGGCTGCTCAGAACGGACTTCTTGTGCTGAATCGTGCTCTTACTACAATCGAAGATTCATACCCTCTTCCATCAGACCAGATTCTCACCAACTCTATCTGCATCGACGAGAATGGCGGTGTTTACGTAGCAAGTAACAGCCGCACACCAGGCGGAAAAGGCCTTATGCAGAAACTCATCTGCAAGGACGGCAAAATCTCCACCTCCCAGGCTGATGGTGCATGGCAAGCCTATTACGACGGTGGTCCGCAAGCACCATGTATCAAACTCGGACATGGCACTGGTTCAACGCCTACACTTATGGGCTTTGGCCAAGACAAGGACAAGCTGGTAGTTATTACCGATGGCTCTAAGCGTATGAAACTGGTAGCTTTCTGGCGTGACGAAATCCCCTCAGACGCACAGCAAGTGGCAGGATACGACAAGCGTATAGCCGGAGTGCACGAGGTTACATGTGGTCTTGGAACATCAACAGAGTGGATACAGTCTGAGCAGTCTGTTGTAGTAGGCGGCTATGACGCCTTTGTTGTAAACAATATTAATGTTACCAATCAGGAAATAAACGACAAGATTATTGGTGTAATCGCTATTGGTCCTATTGTCAAAGGCCCTCAAGGTGCCGAGTGTGTACGTTGGAATACAAAGGAGAAAAAGTGGGAGAGTAAGTGGACGCGCAGCGATGTAAGTTCTGTAAGTATGATTCCTGCCGTAAGTATCAAGTCAGAGATGGTATTTGTATGTGGCTGGAACGATGCTTCGGGCTGGGAAGTTACAGGACTTGACTGGAAGAGTGGTGCCACACGTCACCGCAGCATATTGGGCAAGAACAACCGAGCCAATGGTGCCTACGCCATCATTCAGTATCTTGCTAACGGCGACCTTTTATTCAACTCTGTTGCCGGACCAATCCGCGTAAAATATTGAGATAATTTAATCATCATATAACAGTTATGTCAATACTTCACTAAAAAATTACCGAAGTATTGTAATGACACACCCGAACATATTGAAATGTTCTATCAGTTCCATAAACAAGGCTTCTGTTCTTTATTCCTAGATACAGGTGATAAATAACAGATAAGAAACAGATTATAACAAGCCTCCGGCGGGGTTTTCGCTGGGGGATTTTGACCTTTGCACATATAAAAAGCAAAAAGAAAGCGATATCGGAGCGTATACCATAAAACAGACCACCGACTATTACAAAACGATATTACGTGCCTAACTGATCGGGGCAGTTCCTCCACCATGCGGACAAATCCCGGTAACAAAATGACAAAACGGACACTCACCAAAGAACAACATTTTTTTCTTTTTTCCTAAACACCTTCCAGCGAAGCACAGTGTATTTGTCAAGGGCGAAGGGTAAAAAATACCGCACGAGCGAAGCGAGCACAGGAGATTTTTTACCCGGAGAGTGAAACGTCCCTTTACAAATGCGGCGTGCGGAGTTACCTTTGTGCCGGAAAATAGAAAAATCACATGCCCATTCCGAAACCTCTGCTCCTTTTTGGCTTCTTCAGGAGTTCCAGATCTTCCTCCTGCTGCTTCTTTTTGGGAATAGGCTGCTCGATGTCCGGCGTTTTCTCCACCTGTTGATTTTTCGACTTCTCCGGCTCCTGCCGGGATTGAAGCTCTGCTTTGAGTTTGTCCCATTTCTCCTTTCTGATGCGTTCCGCACGTTCCACCTGCCGGGCTATTTCCGCCGGACTTCCGTTCTTGACGGCATTAAGATAGTCGAAGCTTTCCTCCGGCTCCCGGTCAAACCCCATGCGCCGATCAAAAGAGCTTTCACACTTCCGGAAAAAATCCGTCCGGTCAAAACCTCCCTTCACGTTGCCGCAGTTCTTCTTCCCGGTGTGGTTCGTTTTAGGGCTTAACTTCCTGGTGTTGCTCCGGTCTTTCCGGCTGACGATGATATGTGCGTGCATATCGCTGTCACTTTCACCGTCCCGGTTGAAATGGATCTTTGCATAATATTCCACATCATCGCTTTTCAAGCCTTTTCCGAAGCCCTCCGCATAGTTTCTCATCACATCCTGCCGTATGTACCGCCGTAAGGCTTCCGCACACTCCTGCGGAGTTCTGCCCATGCAGCGCAGCTCCTTCTCTGAAGGGCTGACAGTGATAACATAGAACTTTGCGTCAGTCCGGCTTAACTTAGCCTTGTTGTTGTCTATCTTGAATGTGACCTCCCTTGCGCTCACGTAGTCCCGGAACTGGTTGAAGAACGGCTGCACCTCCTCCCCTTTCTTCATCCTCTCCAAATCCTCATGCTGGAGATAGTTCGTCACCGCAACACAACTGCCTGTATTGGCATATGTGCCGTTACCGCTTCCCTGTATCTTCACGTTCATATCTTTTCCCTTTTGTTCTTCTCGTTCTTGTACAAGGCTTTTATATCATCGAAAAGCCCGGCTTTTCCTTTCGCATCGATATAGCTTGCGATATAGGAGAAGATCTTCTCCTGCCTTTGCGTCACAGCGTCCAGCCTTGCATAAATGGCTTGTTGGTTCTTCAGAAGCATATCCCTCGACTGACCGACTGCCTTTTCCGCCCGGTCCAAAGCCTGCTCCCTTATCCCGGCAAGGCTTGCAAGGTCACGCATGAATAGGTCATTGTCTTTTTGGTATTGGCTGAACTTTTTTTCCGTAAGTATCGAGTCCATGCTCATGGTCACCCTCATACTTGTACTGCCCATGGCTTCACAAGCCGGACGCAAGAAATCCTGCTCCTGCTTCCGGATGAACGCTATCACCTGATCACAGCGTTTGATAAGTTTCTGCATTTCCTTTGCCGGACTCTCATGCTCAACCGGGTTGATGCCGTACTTCTCGAAGTACTCCAGCGCACAGGAAAGGAACTCTTTCTTTGATACATTATTGGACTTTGCCAGCCTATCAAGCCGGGCAAACGTTTTTCGGTCAATGGTGACAGAAGTGGTGGTTTCCTTATCCATACAATTGCGGTTTTAATTGCTGTTTATATTATTAAATCTCTGATTTCCAAAGGTATGATTTTAACCACAATTTCAAACTAATTGTGGTTAAAAAACTTAAACGGCTGATATTCAGCCGTAACCCCGTAGGGCAAGAGGAAAAACAGGGTAAAGCCCGGTTTCCTCTTGCTATTCTTTCGACTGCCGAGCAATCGACGAACACCCTCCCCTGCGGTACGGCGAAAGCTCGTACAAGGGGGACGGGGAGAAGTCGGAGCGAGGCACAAAGAAAGAACCTATTCCACAAACAAAAAAACACATCAAAACGGCACAACAGGCTGCATAAAATATCAATATTTTGTTTCGCTATATGGAAACAAAATATTATCTTTGCAACACTAAAAAACTTTATATGGAAGCAAAATCAAGATTCAAGGTCAAATTATCCAACGAAGCCCAAGAGTTTTTAGACGGATTGCCCAACAAGGTACGTGAGAAGATCATTAGCAATATTCGTAAATCCACCTTTGTACTTGATCCAGATTTATTCAAGAAATTGGATGATACGGATATTTGGGAATTCAGAACGTTCTATAACAAAACCAAGTACAGGCTTCTTGCTTTTTGGGATAAGGACGATAAGATAAACACTCTGGTAATCGCAACACATGGGTTTATCAAGAAAACCCAAAAGACACCTCCCAAAGAAATAGCCAAAGCCGAAGAGATTAGAAAAGATTATTTTAATTCAAAAAGATAAAGCGTATGGAAGCAAAGAAATTTTATACACTCGAAGAAATCGAGGATAAATACATCGGAGAAAAAGGTACTCCCAAACGTGATGCCTACGAAGAAGAACTTAACTCTTTTTTGATAGGTGAAGCCATTAAACAAGCTCGCCAATCAAAGAACTTAACCCAAGAGGAATTAGGTAATCTGATAGGAGTGCAACGGGCTCAAATCTCCCGAATTGAAAACGGTAAGAATTTAACCTTTTCCACCATTGCAAGAGTTTTTAAGGCTATGGGGATAAGTGCTAAACTTGAAATCGGAAGCATGGGTAAAGTTGCGTTATGGTAACTAACTATACAACAAAAAGTTACATTAAATCCGGGATGCGTTTTCGCTCCCGGAAACTTCTTGTTTTATACATTAAAAGTCATATTTATACAAAATTTAACACGCCAAAAAATCTTCCTAATCCGTTGCACTTGGCTTTACTTGTTTCCACTCTCTCCCATTCTCCGGAAATTCGTCGTATCAAAAAACACGCTGAAAAGTGGAGCGAAGCGACCTCTATAAACCAAAAAAGAAACACTCCATTGCTTTACGGTAATTTTTAGTTTCTTTTTAGTTACTTTTACGGCATAGCATAACACATTGTGCTGTAATATCTTACAAAGGTCATCTACGACAAATTTCCGAGCATCTACGACAAATTTCCGAGCATCTACGACAAATTTCCGAAAAAAACGGTTATCTACGACAAATATTCTACGCCATATATTTGTTTTTGTCGTAGATAAATATTTCCTTTGCGAAAAGCATTAAAGTCATGGAGAAGAAAGACAAGAAACAGAGGGATATAGTCCTGTCGCAAGACAATGCGCTGACTACCGCACGCTACAAGTTCGACCTTATCGAAAAACGTGCCCTATACTCCATTATACGAAATATCCGGGCGCAATACATCGAGAACGAGAACGGCAGACGGGACTTATTCGATGATCTGATTATCACCATACACGAGGAAGAACTAAAGAAATGCGGTGACAATACCAAGATGCAAAACATCTACGATGCGCTAAAACGGCTTAGAAATCGCGATATAGAGATTAACAACGAAAAAATGTGGCTAAGTATCGGTTTTGTCAATTACGTCAAGCATATCAAAAATAAATCGTATTTTGAGGTGCAAGTTTCCAAAGAGGTACTACCCTATTACGTGGAACTCGCCCAAAACTTCACGAGTTACTCCATGACGGTAGCAATCGCACTCAAAAGCACATTCTCGCAAAGGTTTTACGAACTGTGCTGCCAATACCGAAACGCCGGGTTCTTTTTCTACACAGTCGAAAAGCTTCGGGAAATGTTCATGTTGGAAAAGAAATACAAACGGGGATGCGATTTCAAAAGGCGTGTACTTGACGATCCGCAAAAGGAACTCCGGGAGTTGTACAATGCCGGACAATGCGATTTATACTTCGAGTTCGAGCCAAAGAGCTACAAAGGCAAGGAAGTTACCGAATACAAATTCTACGTTTACACAAGGCAAACCGAACAACAAAAGCTATTGGAATACGAAAGCGCAAAACAGGCGATCATCTACATAACAACCACTATTTCGAGGTTCTCTAAAAGTGACAAAGGATATGTTAAGCGTGTAGTGAACGCCGTACAGTTACACCCGGAAATAGCCGTACAGGTGGCGCAAAAGATACAAAAGAAGTTTGAGCAATATATAGACAAGCCAGCCAAACAGATAGGGGCTATCATCCGGGTTTGCTTAATGGAAGATTTTGGTATAGAATAAAAAACATACAAGTATGAAAACAGGTGATAAAGTTATCGTACCAGCCGAAATAAACGGCTATGGCAGAGATTTACGGGCAATAGTTACAGAGATAGAGAAGTTCGCCGGGGCAATATTCGTAACAGTGATATTCACCGAACCATGTCCGGAAGCCTGCGGAAGAGGGGGGGGTGTTTACCATGACTTCCAGCTAATAGCAAGGTGATTTATTTTGCTATAATCGCAATAAATTGCAATAATATCTGTGATAAATTGCTATAATAATACTTATAACTACCTTTGCAACAGAATATAGCATTTTACAGCAATGGAGAAAGGACAGGAAAGCAAGCAAAAGAGGAAAACACCGCTTACCACCATAGCGATAAGCCAAGAGTACGCCAAAAAATTAGACGAGTATTTAAACGGTACGGGTATAACTCGCAAAGAATTTGTCGAGTTGTCCGTTGATTATTTCCAAAGAACCGGGTTCGACCTCCGGGGTGAAGCTTTTGACCTCTCCCCATTAGAAAAGGTTGCCGGGCGGCTGGAACAATCCGCAAAGATCATGGAACGACACAACGAGGGGACGGAAGCGGTGCACCTGCTTCTCCAAGCTGTCCGGGAACAGACCGCCAAGCAACTCCCAGCGCCGGAACTGATCGCCCATGCTGCCGAAGAAAAAGCAAAGGCAGAAGCCAAAAGCGAAGAACAAGAAAGGGAGATTGCCCGGCTGCGCTCCGAAAACTCCGCTTTGCTGGAGTACAAAGAAAAGGCATACCGGGAACTATGCCGGATACGTGATGAACAAAAAACCATAGGGAAGATAAAAGTAAATATAGAGTTATAAAAGAACATTTATAAATAAAAAAATCATGAATAAAGAAATTTTATTTATTTATCCTTTTGCCGGATTATGCAGCACATGAAGCTGTGTACTTTTCACAGGCTATTACAGCTGATGATTTTGCCATGAAAAAAAATCCAAAATATGTCAATAAGGTTGTCGCACCCACCTTAGAACCAATAAGTTCGATTGGTGGATTCCGCACATTACCCGATTATTCGTTTGACACAATGCCTGATGATTATGTAGCATTGGTATTAATTGGCGGTTTTGGTTGGAATACACCTGTTGCAGAAAAGGTTATGCCAATTATTAAAAGTGCTATTGAACAAGAAAAGGTTATAGGTGCGATTTGTAATGCAGCTTCATTCATGGCTAAGTGTGGTATTGACCGAGAAACAACATCAAAAACTTTGCAGAAGTCATCCGTAATACAGAAAATCTCAGTAACTTTGTCCTCGGTAATCATAGCAATTATTGTCTGTAAACTTTTGATATTTAACACTCTAAGATTACAACAATTTTTCGCTAATCACCATTTTTCAGGCACTTATATTTCGTCGAACTCACGTTAAATTATTTAATATACATACAATCTTGGATACTTGCTTAGACCTTATTGCTCTTCAATATACTTGCATGATTGTGATGGCCATGCTTGCATTTTTTGTGTTTGTGTCGCGCTACTATGTAACTTGCCGTAACAGACAGTTTGAGCAGTCGCGTTGGATGATTGTTGTGGCATTACTATTGTTTGTTGTACACTACATGTGTCAGATGCGGTTGGGTTGGCGACAACAGGGGAACGATGTGGGTGTTCTGTTTAATCTGCTGTTTTATTCGCCTTCGGCTATTTTGTTGTCATGGTCGCAGCTTAATATTCTGCGCGCTGGGCATAGACGTTGGAGTTTTATGCGCTATGGCGTTGTTGGATATGCTCTTATGGTATTGTGCATAGTCGCAGGTGTTATTTCAAATGGCAGTCTGCATATTGGTCCTATGCTATATGTTGCTGATGCTATTCATTTCTTTACTCTATTGTATTATACATGGGCACCGCTGAGGGAACTTGGTAATGTTCAACGTCGGCTCGACAGTGAACATGGTAATCCTGCAGATGCCTACCTGCGCACTATGCGCTTTGGTTTTTTTGTGGTGTGTGCGTTTGCTGTAATTTCGCCTCTTTATATATTGTCGCGGCCGCTGCTCTTTGTCTTTGGACCTTTGGGATTGATTTCGCTTTCGCTGTTTATTGTTAGTTTTACGGCGCTTGGATTTAGTATGTCCGAGGGAGTAACTGAGATTGTTACCGAGACTAACGACGAGATAGCCGCTGCTAAAGTCTTTAGGGAGATTGGGCCTGAGCGTATTGCCGAAATAGATATGGCGGTAAGCAAATGGCGAAGCGAGGGCGGTTTTAGAGATAGCAACTTGACATTATCCTCGTTTGCTCGTCGCATAATGGTTAATCGTACCGACGTTGCTTCGTATCTGACTTCCATATATGGTAAGAATTTCCGTACATGGCTTTCGGGTATTCGCGTGGAGGAGGCAAAGGCACTCATGGCTGCACACCCCGAATATAGTAACGAGGTTGTTTCTATGGAGTGCGGTTTCTCGTCGCGTGTGTATTTTCAGCGTCTGTTCAAGGAAAGGACGGGCTTGACTCCCGCCGAGTGGCGCCGTCAACGGTAATATACTGGTTATGTGTGCGTTTGCTACTGAATGTAAGGTGTAACTTTTGTACGAAGGTTACATAATAAGGCAAAGTGTAACCTTTCTTACTGTGACGTATCCTTTCTATAAGAGTGACACACAAGTGATGTCTTTGAGGTTTTTGATGGTTGATGCTCCTGTATCTTTGCATGAGGAAATTCAAACTATTCAAATATAAATTCTCAAAAACAATTCACTATGCAAAAAACCTATCTTTATTTAATGGTGTGTGTCATAGGGGCTATGTCTTTAGCTTCGTGTTCCGAAGATTCTATTTCTCCTGATGCTGGTGGCGATGGCGATGGCGACAGCACTACCGAAGTGCCTTTGGCACAAGTTGCAAAACCCAAACCTAACCCTTGGCTTGCACAGGAAGAGTATAGTATTACGCACTTCAATTCGGCTCAGACTGATGCTTTCTCGTCTGCTGTCAAGGATGGAACTTTCAATATCGATCTTTCCAAGTGTCAGATGACATGGAGCGGTCCTGTTAATTTGATGACTCTTGCTTCGACTTCGCCCAATTATATGTGGGGTATGAGTAGCGACCGCGTGTCGTATCTTGACATAAGCGACGGCAAACTTGAAAGGGTTGCCGAGGCTGGCTTGCCAGGGATTACAATGAAGACCCAGGAGCAACTGACACGTATAATTGCCGATCATGCTACTTACGACGAACTTTCCAAGACGGTTACCGATATATTGGGTCCGGTGCCACAAATGTCTATGGCCAACGGTAATTATGTCTTGTGCGACAAGGATAACTATGCTTACACCAATGCAGGTCAGGTAATGGCACGCTATCGCCTTGCCAATCCTAATAATCCCAAGGATGGTATCATGTTGGATCATCAGATAAGACTTACGAATTTTACCTTCGGCTCTTTTACACTCGTAGGCGCTACTATGACCTATGACGGACACCTTGTTGTGGCTGCTCAGAACGGACTTCTTGTGCTGAATCGTGCTCTTACTACAATCGAAGATTCATACCCTCTTCCATCAGACCAGATTCTCACCAACTCTATCTGCATCGACGAGAATGGCGGTGTTTACGTAGCAAGTAACAGCCGCACACCAGGCGGAAAAGGCCTTATGCAGAAACTCATCTGCAAGGACGGCAAAATCTCCACCTCCCAGGCTGATGGTGCATGGCAAGCCTATTACGACGGTGGTCCGCAAGCACCATGTATCAAACTCGGACATGGCACTGGTTCAACGCCTACACTTATGGGCTTTGGCCAAGACAAGGACAAGCTGGTAGTTATTACCGATGGCTCTAAGCGTATGAAACTGGTAGCTTTCTGGCGTGACGAAATCCCCTCAGACGCACAGCAAGTGGCAGGATACGACAAGCGTATAGCCGGAGTGCACGAGGTTACATGTGGTCTTGGAACATCAACAGAGTGGATACAGTCTGAGCAGTCTGTTGTAGTAGGCGGCTATGACGCCTTTGTTGTAAACAATATTAATGTTACCAATCAGGAAATAAACGACAAGATTATTGGTGTAATCGCTATTGGTCCTATTGTCAAAGGCCCTCAAGGTGCCGAGTGTGTACGTTGGAATACAAAGGAGAAAAAGTGGGAGAGTAAGTGGACGCGCAGCGATGTAAGTTCTGTAAGTATGATTCCTGCCGTAAGTATCAAGTCAGAGATGGTATTTGTATGTGGCTGGAACGATGCTTCGGGCTGGGAAGTTACAGGACTTGACTGGAAGAGTGGTGCCACACGTCACCGCAGCATATTGGGCAAGAACAACCGAGCCAATGGTGCCTACGCCATCATTCAGTATCTTGCTAACGGCGACCTTTTATTCAACTCTGTTGCCGGACCAATCCGCGTAAAATATTGAGATAATTTAATCATCATATAACAGTTATGTCAATACTTCACTAAAAAATTACCGAAGTATTGTAATGACACACCCGAACATATTGAAATGTTCTATCAGTTCCATAAACAAGGCTTCTGTTCTTTATTCCTAGATACAGGTGATAAATAACAGATAAGAAACAGATTATAACAAGCCTCCGGCGGGGTTTTCGCTGGGGGATTTTGACCTTTGCACATATAAAAAGCAAAAAGAAAGCGATATCGGAGCGTATACCATAAAACAGACCACCGACTATTACAAAACGATATTACGTGCCTAACTGATCGGGGCAGTTCCTCCACCATGCGGACAAATCCCGGTAACAAAATGACAAAACGGACACTCACCAAAGAACAACATTTTTTTCTTTTTTCCTAAACACCTTCCAGCGAAGCACAGTGTATTTGTCAAGGGCGAAGGGTAAAAAATACCGCACGAGCGAAGCGAGCACAGGAGATTTTTTACCCGGAGAGTGAAACGTCCCTTTACAAATGCGGCGTGCGGAGTTACCTTTGTGCCGGAAAATAGAAAAATCACATGCCCATTCCGAAACCTCTGCTCCTTTTTGGCTTCTTCAGGAGTTCCAGATCTTCCTCCTGCTGCTTCTTTTTGGGAATAGGCTGCTCGATGTCCGGCGTTTTCTCCACCTGTTGATTTTTCGACTTCTCCGGCTCCTGCCGGGATTGAAGCTCTGCTTTGAGTTTGTCCCATTTCTCCTTTCTGATGCGTTCCGCACGTTCCACCTGCCGGGCTATTTCCGCCGGACTTCCGTTCTTGACGGCATTAAGATAGTCGAAGCTTTCCTCCGGCTCCCGGTCAAACCCCATGCGCCGATCAAAAGAGCTTTCACACTTCCGGAAAAAATCCGTCCGGTCAAAACCTCCCTTCACGTTGCCGCAGTTCTTCTTCCCGGTGTGGTTCGTTTTAGGGCTTAACTTCCTGGTGTTGCTCCGGTCTTTCCGGCTGACGATGATATGTGCGTGCATATCGCTGTCACTTTCACCGTCCCGGTTGAAATGGATCTTTGCATAATATTCCACATCATCGCTTTTCAAGCCTTTTCCGAAGCCCTCCGCATAGTTTCTCATCACATCCTGCCGTATGTACCGCCGTAAGGCTTCCGCACACTCCTGCGGAGTTCTGCCCATGCAGCGCAGCTCCTTCTCTGAAGGGCTGACAGTGATAACATAGAACTTTGCGTCAGTCCGGCTTAACTTAGCCTTGTTGTTGTCTATCTTGAATGTGACCTCCCTTGCGCTCACGTAGTCCCGGAACTGGTTGAAGAACGGCTGCACCTCCTCCCCTTTCTTCATCCTCTCCAAATCCTCATGCTGGAGATAGTTCGTCACCGCAACACAACTGCCTGTATTGGCATATGTGCCGTTACCGCTTCCCTGTATCTTCACGTTCATATCTTTTCCCTTTTGTTCTTCTCGTTCTTGTACAAGGCTTTTATATCATCGAAAAGCCCGGCTTTTCCTTTCGCATCGATATAGCTTGCGATATAGGAGAAGATCTTCTCCTGCCTTTGCGTCACAGCGTCCAGCCTTGCATAAATGGCTTGTTGGTTCTTCAGAAGCATATCCCTCGACTGACCGACTGCCTTTTCCGCCCGGTCCAAAGCCTGCTCCCTTATCCCGGCAAGGCTTGCAAGGTCACGCATGAATAGGTCATTGTCTTTTTGGTATTGGCTGAACTTTTTTTCCGTAAGTATCGAGTCCATGCTCATGGTCACCCTCATACTTGTACTGCCCATGGCTTCACAAGCCGGACGCAAGAAATCCTGCTCCTGCTTCCGGATGAACGCTATCACCTGATCACAGCGTTTGATAAGTTTCTGCATTTCCTTTGCCGGACTCTCATGCTCAACCGGGTTGATGCCGTACTTCTCGAAGTACTCCAGCGCACAGGAAAGGAACTCTTTCTTTGATACATTATTGGACTTTGCCAGCCTATCAAGCCGGGCAAACGTTTTTCGGTCAATGGTGACAGAAGTGGTGGTTTCCTTATCCATACAATTGCGGTTTTAATTGCTGTTTATATTATTAAATCTCTGATTTCCAAAGGTATGATTTTAACCACAATTTCAAACTAATTGTGGTTAAAAAACTTAAACGGCTGATATTCAGCCGTAACCCCGTAGGGCAAGAGGAAAAACAGGGTAAAGCCCGGTTTCCTCTTGCTATTCTTTCGACTGCCGAGCAATCGACGAACACCCTCCCCTGCGGTACGGCGAAAGCTCGTACAAGGGGGACGGGGAGAAGTCGGAGCGAGGCACAAAGAAAGAACCTATTCCACAAACAAAAAAACACATCAAAACGGCACAACAGGCTGCATAAAATATCAATATTTTGTTTCGCTATATGGAAACAAAATATTATCTTTGCAACACTAAAAAACTTTATATGGAAGCAAAATCAAGATTCAAGGTCAAATTATCCAACGAAGCCCAAGAGTTTTTAGACGGATTGCCCAACAAGGTACGTGAGAAGATCATTAGCAATATTCGTAAATCCACCTTTGTACTTGATCCAGATTTATTCAAGAAATTGGATGATACGGATATTTGGGAATTCAGAACGTTCTATAACAAAACCAAGTACAGGCTTCTTGCTTTTTGGGATAAGGACGATAAGATAAACACTCTGGTAATCGCAACACATGGGTTTATCAAGAAAACCCAAAAGACACCTCCCAAAGAAATAGCCAAAGCCGAAGAGATTAGAAAAGATTATTTTAATTCAAAAAGATAAAGCGTATGGAAGCAAAGAAATTTTATACACTCGAAGAAATCGAGGATAAATACATCGGAGAAAAAGGTACTCCCAAACGTGATGCCTACGAAGAAGAACTTAACTCTTTTTTGATAGGTGAAGCCATTAAACAAGCTCGCCAATCAAAGAACTTAACCCAAGAGGAATTAGGTAATCTGATAGGAGTGCAACGGGCTCAAATCTCCCGAATTGAAAACGGTAAGAATTTAACCTTTTCCACCATTGCAAGAGTTTTTAAGGCTATGGGGATAAGTGCTAAACTTGAAATCGGAAGCATGGGTAAAGTTGCGTTATGGTAACTAACTATACAACAAAAAGTTACATTAAATCCGGGATGCGTTTTCGCTCCCGGAAACTTCTTGTTTTATACATTAAAAGTCATATTTATACAAAATTTAACACGCCAAAAAATCTTCCTAATCCGTTGCACTTGGCTTTACTTGTTTCCACTCTCTCCCATTCTCCGGAAATTCGTCGTATCAAAAAACACGCTGAAAAGTGGAGCGAAGCGACCTCTATAAACCAAAAAAGAAACACTCCATTGCTTTACGGTAATTTTTAGTTTCTTTTTAGTTACTTTTACGGCATAGCATAACACATTGTGCTGTAATATCTTACAAAGGTCATCTACGACAAATTTCCGAGCATCTACGACAAATTTCCGAGCATCTACGACAAATTTCCGAAAAAAACGGTTATCTACGACAAATATTCTACGCCATATATTTGTTTTTGTCGTAGATAAATATTTCCTTTGCGAAAAGCATTAAAGTCATGGAGAAGAAAGACAAGAAACAGAGGGATATAGTCCTGTCGCAAGACAATGCGCTGACTACCGCACGCTACAAGTTCGACCTTATCGAAAAACGTGCCCTATACTCCATTATACGAAATATCCGGGCGCAATACATCGAGAACGAGAACGGCAGACGGGACTTATTCGATGATCTGATTATCACCATACACGAGGAAGAACTAAAGAAATGCGGTGACAATACCAAGATGCAAAACATCTACGATGCGCTAAAACGGCTTAGAAATCGCGATATAGAGATTAACAACGAAAAAATGTGGCTAAGTATCGGTTTTGTCAATTACGTCAAGCATATCAAAAATAAATCGTATTTTGAGGTGCAAGTTTCCAAAGAGGTACTACCCTATTACGTGGAACTCGCCCAAAACTTCACGAGTTACTCCATGACGGTAGCAATCGCACTCAAAAGCACATTCTCGCAAAGGTTTTACGAACTGTGCTGCCAATACCGAAACGCCGGGTTCTTTTTCTACACAGTCGAAAAGCTTCGGGAAATGTTCATGTTGGAAAAGAAATACAAACGGGGATGCGATTTCAAAAGGCGTGTACTTGACGATCCGCAAAAGGAACTCCGGGAGTTGTACAATGCCGGACAATGCGATTTATACTTCGAGTTCGAGCCAAAGAGCTACAAAGGCAAGGAAGTTACCGAATACAAATTCTACGTTTACACAAGGCAAACCGAACAACAAAAGCTATTGGAATACGAAAGCGCAAAACAGGCGATCATCTACATAACAACCACTATTTCGAGGTTCTCTAAAAGTGACAAAGGATATGTTAAGCGTGTAGTGAACGCCGTACAGTTACACCCGGAAATAGCCGTACAGGTGGCGCAAAAGATACAAAAGAAGTTTGAGCAATATATAGACAAGCCAGCCAAACAGATAGGGGCTATCATCCGGGTTTGCTTAATGGAAGATTTTGGTATAGAATAAAAAACATACAAGTATGAAAACAGGTGATAAAGTTATCGTACCAGCCGAAATAAACGGCTATGGCAGAGATTTACGGGCAATAGTTACAGAGATAGAGAAGTTCGCCGGGGCAATATTCGTAACAGTGATATTCACCGAACCATGTCCGGAAGCCTGCGGAAGAGGGGGGGGTGTTTACCATGACTTCCAGCTAATAGCAAGGTGATTTATTTTGCTATAATCGCAATAAATTGCAATAATATCTGTGATAAATTGCTATAATAATACTTATAACTACCTTTGCAACAGAATATAGCATTTTACAGCAATGGAGAAAGGACAGGAAAGCAAGCAAAAGAGGAAAACACCGCTTACCACCATAGCGATAAGCCAAGAGTACGCCAAAAAATTAGACGAGTATTTAAACGGTACGGGTATAACTCGCAAAGAATTTGTCGAGTTGTCCGTTGATTATTTCCAAAGAACCGGGTTCGACCTCCGGGGTGAAGCTTTTGACCTCTCCCCATTAGAAAAGGTTGCCGGGCGGCTGGAACAATCCGCAAAGATCATGGAACGACACAACGAGGGGACGGAAGCGGTGCACCTGCTTCTCCAAGCTGTCCGGGAACAGACCGCCAAGCAACTCCCAGCGCCGGAACTGATCGCCCATGCTGCCGAAGAAAAAGCAAAGGCAGAAGCCAAAAGCGAAGAACAAGAAAGGGAGATTGCCCGGCTGCGCTCCGAAAACTCCGCTTTGCTGGAGTACAAAGAAAAGGCATACCGGGAACTATGCCGGATACGTGATGAACAAAAAACCATAGGGAAGATAAAAGTAAATATAGAGTTATAAAAGAACATTTATAAATAAAAAAATCATGAATAAAGAAATTTTATTTATTTATCCTTTTGCCGGATTATGCAGCACATGAAGCTGTGTACTTTTCACAGGCTATTACAGCTGATGATTTTGCCATGAAAAAAAATCCAAAATATGTCAATAAGGTTGTCGCACCCACCTTAGAACCAATAAGTTCGATTGGTGGATTCCGCACATTACCCGATTATTCGTTTGACACAATGCCTGATGATTATGTAGCATTGGTATTAATTGGCGGTTTTGGTTGGAATACACCTGTTGCAGAAAAGGTTATGCCAATTATTAAAAGTGCTATTGAACAAGAAAAGGTTATAGGTGCGATTTGTAATGCAGCTTCATTCATGGCTAAGTGTGGTATTGACCGAGAAACAACATCAAAAACTTTGCAGAAGTCATCCGTAATACAGAAAATCTCAGTAACTTTGTCCTCGGTAATCATAGCAATTATTGTCTGTAAACTTTTGATATTTAACACTCTAAGATTACAACAATTTTTCGCTAATCACCATTTTTCAGGCACTTATATTTCGTCGAACTCACGTTAAATTATTTAATATACATACAATCTTGGATACTTGCTTAGACCTTATTGCTCTTCAATATACTTGCATGATTGTGATGGCCATGCTTGCATTTTTTGTGTTTGTGTCGCGCTACTATGTAACTTGCCGTAACAGACAGTTTGAGCAGTCGCGTTGGATGATTGTTGTGGCATTACTATTGTTTGTTGTACACTACATGTGTCAGATGCGGTTGGGTTGGCGACAACAGGGGAACGATGTGGGTGTTCTGTTTAATCTGCTGTTTTATTCGCCTTCGGCTATTTTGTTGTCATGGTCGCAGCTTAATATTCTGCGCGCTGGGCATAGACGTTGGAGTTTTATGCGCTATGGCGTTGTTGGATATGCTCTTATGGTATTGTGCATAGTCGCAGGTGTTATTTCAAATGGCAGTCTGCATATTGGTCCTATGCTATATGTTGCTGATGCTATTCATTTCTTTACTCTATTGTATTATACATGGGCACCGCTGAGGGAACTTGGTAATGTTCAACGTCGGCTCGACAGTGAACATGGTAATCCTGCAGATGCCTACCTGCGCACTATGCGCTTTGGTTTTTTTGTGGTGTGTGCGTTTGCTGTAATTTCGCCTCTTTATATATTGTCGCGGCCGCTGCTCTTTGTCTTTGGACCTTTGGGATTGATTTCGCTTTCGCTGTTTATTGTTAGTTTTACGGCGCTTGGATTTAGTATGTCCGAGGGAGTAACTGAGATTGTTACCGAGACTAACGACGAGATAGCCGCTGCTAAAGTCTTTAGGGAGATTGGGCCTGAGCGTATTGCCGAAATAGATATGGCGGTAAGCAAATGGCGAAGCGAGGGCGGTTTTAGAGATAGCAACTTGACATTATCCTCGTTTGCTCGTCGCATAATGGTTAATCGTACCGACGTTGCTTCGTATCTGACTTCCATATATGGTAAGAATTTCCGTACATGGCTTTCGGGTATTCGCGTGGAGGAGGCAAAGGCACTCATGGCTGCACACCCCGAATATAGTAACGAGGTTGTTTCTATGGAGTGCGGTTTCTCGTCGCGTGTGTATTTTCAGCGTCTGTTCAAGGAAAGGACGGGCTTGACTCCCGCCGAGTGGCGCCGTCAACGGTAATATACTGGTTATGTGTGCGTTTGCTACTGAATGTAAGGTGTAACTTTTGTACGAAGGTTACATAATAAGGCAAAGTGTAACCTTTCTTACTGTGACGTATCCTTTCTATAAGAGTGACACACAAGTGATGTCTTTGAGGTTTTTGATGGTTGATGCTCCTGTATCTTTGCATGAGGAAATTCAAACTATTCAAATATAAATTCTCAAAAACAATTCACTATGCAAAAAACCTATCTTTATTTAATGGTGTGTGTCATAGGGGCTATGTCTTTAGCTTCGTGTTCCGAAGATTCTATTTCTCCTGATGCTGGTGGCGATGGCGATGGCGACAGCACTACCGAAGTGCCTTTGGCACAAGTTGCAAAACCCAAACCTAACCCTTGGCTTGCACAGGAAGAGTATAGTATTACGCACTTCAATTCGGCTCAGACTGATGCTTTCTCGTCTGCTGTCAAGGATGGAACTTTCAATATCGATCTTTCCAAGTGTCAGATGACATGGAGCGGTCCTGTTAATTTGATGACTCTTGCTTCGACTTCGCCCAATTATATGTGGGGTATGAGTAGCGACCGCGTGTCGTATCTTGACATAAGCGACGGCAAACTTGAAAGGGTTGCCGAGGCTGGCTTGCCAGGGATTACAATGAAGACCCAGGAGCAACTGACACGTATAATTGCCGATCATGCTACTTACGACGAACTTTCCAAGACGGTTACCGATATATTGGGTCCGGTGCCACAAATGTCTATGGCCAACGGTAATTATGTCTTGTGCGACAAGGATAACTATGCTTACACCAATGCAGGTCAGGTAATGGCACGCTATCGCCTTGCCAATCCTAATAATCCCAAGGATGGTATCATGTTGGATCATCAGATAAGACTTACGAATTTTACCTTCGGCTCTTTTACACTCGTAGGCGCTACTATGACCTATGACGGACACCTTGTTGTGGCTGCTCAGAACGGACTTCTTGTGCTGAATCGTGCTCTTACTACAATCGAAGATTCATACCCTCTTCCATCAGACCAGATTCTCACCAACTCTATCTGCATCGACGAGAATGGCGGTGTTTACGTAGCAAGTAACAGCCGCACACCAGGCGGAAAAGGCCTTATGCAGAAACTCATCTGCAAGGACGGCAAAATCTCCACCTCCCAGGCTGATGGTGCATGGCAAGCCTATTACGACGGTGGTCCGCAAGCACCATGTATCAAACTCGGACATGGCACTGGTTCAACGCCTACACTTATGGGCTTTGGCCAAGACAAGGACAAGCTGGTAGTTATTACCGATGGCTCTAAGCGTATGAAACTGGTAGCTTTCTGGCGTGACGAAATCCCCTCAGACGCACAGCAAGTGGCAGGATACGACAAGCGTATAGCCGGAGTGCACGAGGTTACATGTGGTCTTGGAACATCAACAGAGTGGATACAGTCTGAGCAGTCTGTTGTAGTAGGCGGCTATGACGCCTTTGTTGTAAACAATATTAATGTTACCAATCAGGAAATAAACGACAAGATTATTGGTGTAATCGCTATTGGTCCTATTGTCAAAGGCCCTCAAGGTGCCGAGTGTGTACGTTGGAATACAAAGGAGAAAAAGTGGGAGAGTAAGTGGACGCGCAGCGATGTAAGTTCTGTAAGTATGATTCCTGCCGTAAGTATCAAGTCAGAGATGGTATTTGTATGTGGCTGGAACGATGCTTCGGGCTGGGAAGTTACAGGACTTGACTGGAAGAGTGGTGCCACACGTCACCGCAGCATATTGGGCAAGAACAACCGAGCCAATGGTGCCTACGCCATCATTCAGTATCTTGCTAACGGCGACCTTTTATTCAACTCTGTTGCCGGACCAATCCGCGTAAAATATTGAGATAATTTAATCATCATATAACAGTTATGTCAATACTTCACTAAAAAATTACCGAAGTATTGTAATGACACACCCGAACATATTGAAATGTTCTATCAGTTCCATAAACAAGGCTTCTGTTCTTTATTCCTAGATACAGGTGATAAATAACAGATAAGAAACAGATTATAACAAGCCTCCGGCGGGGTTTTCGCTGGGGGATTTTGACCTTTGCACATATAAAAAGCAAAAAGAAAGCGATATCGGAGCGTATACCATAAAACAGACCACCGACTATTACAAAACGATATTACGTGCCTAACTGATCGGGGCAGTTCCTCCACCATGCGGACAAATCCCGGTAACAAAATGACAAAACGGACACTCACCAAAGAACAACATTTTTTTCTTTTTTCCTAAACACCTTCCAGCGAAGCACAGTGTATTTGTCAAGGGCGAAGGGTAAAAAATACCGCACGAGCGAAGCGAGCACAGGAGATTTTTTACCCGGAGAGTGAAACGTCCCTTTACAAATGCGGCGTGCGGAGTTACCTTTGTGCCGGAAAATAGAAAAATCACATGCCCATTCCGAAACCTCTGCTCCTTTTTGGCTTCTTCAGGAGTTCCAGATCTTCCTCCTGCTGCTTCTTTTTGGGAATAGGCTGCTCGATGTCCGGCGTTTTCTCCACCTGTTGATTTTTCGACTTCTCCGGCTCCTGCCGGGATTGAAGCTCTGCTTTGAGTTTGTCCCATTTCTCCTTTCTGATGCGTTCCGCACGTTCCACCTGCCGGGCTATTTCCGCCGGACTTCCGTTCTTGACGGCATTAAGATAGTCGAAGCTTTCCTCCGGCTCCCGGTCAAACCCCATGCGCCGATCAAAAGAGCTTTCACACTTCCGGAAAAAATCCGTCCGGTCAAAACCTCCCTTCACGTTGCCGCAGTTCTTCTTCCCGGTGTGGTTCGTTTTAGGGCTTAACTTCCTGGTGTTGCTCCGGTCTTTCCGGCTGACGATGATATGTGCGTGCATATCGCTGTCACTTTCACCGTCCCGGTTGAAATGGATCTTTGCATAATATTCCACATCATCGCTTTTCAAGCCTTTTCCGAAGCCCTCCGCATAGTTTCTCATCACATCCTGCCGTATGTACCGCCGTAAGGCTTCCGCACACTCCTGCGGAGTTCTGCCCATGCAGCGCAGCTCCTTCTCTGAAGGGCTGACAGTGATAACATAGAACTTTGCGTCAGTCCGGCTTAACTTAGCCTTGTTGTTGTCTATCTTGAATGTGACCTCCCTTGCGCTCACGTAGTCCCGGAACTGGTTGAAGAACGGCTGCACCTCCTCCCCTTTCTTCATCCTCTCCAAATCCTCATGCTGGAGATAGTTCGTCACCGCAACACAACTGCCTGTATTGGCATATGTGCCGTTACCGCTTCCCTGTATCTTCACGTTCATATCTTTTCCCTTTTGTTCTTCTCGTTCTTGTACAAGGCTTTTATATCATCGAAAAGCCCGGCTTTTCCTTTCGCATCGATATAGCTTGCGATATAGGAGAAGATCTTCTCCTGCCTTTGCGTCACAGCGTCCAGCCTTGCATAAATGGCTTGTTGGTTCTTCAGAAGCATATCCCTCGACTGACCGACTGCCTTTTCCGCCCGGTCCAAAGCCTGCTCCCTTATCCCGGCAAGGCTTGCAAGGTCACGCATGAATAGGTCATTGTCTTTTTGGTATTGGCTGAACTTTTTTTCCGTAAGTATCGAGTCCATGCTCATGGTCACCCTCATACTTGTACTGCCCATGGCTTCACAAGCCGGACGCAAGAAATCCTGCTCCTGCTTCCGGATGAACGCTATCACCTGATCACAGCGTTTGATAAGTTTCTGCATTTCCTTTGCCGGACTCTCATGCTCAACCGGGTTGATGCCGTACTTCTCGAAGTACTCCAGCGCACAGGAAAGGAACTCTTTCTTTGATACATTATTGGACTTTGCCAGCCTATCAAGCCGGGCAAACGTTTTTCGGTCAATGGTGACAGAAGTGGTGGTTTCCTTATCCATACAATTGCGGTTTTAATTGCTGTTTATATTATTAAATCTCTGATTTCCAAAGGTATGATTTTAACCACAATTTCAAACTAATTGTGGTTAAAAAACTTAAACGGCTGATATTCAGCCGTAACCCCGTAGGGCAAGAGGAAAAACAGGGTAAAGCCCGGTTTCCTCTTGCTATTCTTTCGACTGCCGAGCAATCGACGAACACCCTCCCCTGCGGTACGGCGAAAGCTCGTACAAGGGGGACGGGGAGAAGTCGGAGCGAGGCACAAAGAAAGAACCTATTCCACAAACAAAAAAACACATCAAAACGGCACAACAGGCTGCATAAAATATCAATATTTTGTTTCGCTATATGGAAACAAAATATTATCTTTGCAACACTAAAAAACTTTATATGGAAGCAAAATCAAGATTCAAGGTCAAATTATCCAACGAAGCCCAAGAGTTTTTAGACGGATTGCCCAACAAGGTACGTGAGAAGATCATTAGCAATATTCGTAAATCCACCTTTGTACTTGATCCAGATTTATTCAAGAAATTGGATGATACGGATATTTGGGAATTCAGAACGTTCTATAACAAAACCAAGTACAGGCTTCTTGCTTTTTGGGATAAGGACGATAAGATAAACACTCTGGTAATCGCAACACATGGGTTTATCAAGAAAACCCAAAAGACACCTCCCAAAGAAATAGCCAAAGCCGAAGAGATTAGAAAAGATTATTTTAATTCAAAAAGATAAAGCGTATGGAAGCAAAGAAATTTTATACACTCGAAGAAATCGAGGATAAATACATCGGAGAAAAAGGTACTCCCAAACGTGATGCCTACGAAGAAGAACTTAACTCTTTTTTGATAGGTGAAGCCATTAAACAAGCTCGCCAATCAAAGAACTTAACCCAAGAGGAATTAGGTAATCTGATAGGAGTGCAACGGGCTCAAATCTCCCGAATTGAAAACGGTAAGAATTTAACCTTTTCCACCATTGCAAGAGTTTTTAAGGCTATGGGGATAAGTGCTAAACTTGAAATCGGAAGCATGGGTAAAGTTGCGTTATGGTAACTAACTATACAACAAAAAGTTACATTAAATCCGGGATGCGTTTTCGCTCCCGGAAACTTCTTGTTTTATACATTAAAAGTCATATTTATACAAAATTTAACACGCCAAAAAATCTTCCTAATCCGTTGCACTTGGCTTTACTTGTTTCCACTCTCTCCCATTCTCCGGAAATTCGTCGTATCAAAAAACACGCTGAAAAGTGGAGCGAAGCGACCTCTATAAACCAAAAAAGAAACACTCCATTGCTTTACGGTAATTTTTAGTTTCTTTTTAGTTACTTTTACGGCATAGCATAACACATTGTGCTGTAATATCTTACAAAGGTCATCTACGACAAATTTCCGAGCATCTACGACAAATTTCCGAGCATCTACGACAAATTTCCGAAAAAAACGGTTATCTACGACAAATATTCTACGCCATATATTTGTTTTTGTCGTAGATAAATATTTCCTTTGCGAAAAGCATTAAAGTCATGGAGAAGAAAGACAAGAAACAGAGGGATATAGTCCTGTCGCAAGACAATGCGCTGACTACCGCACGCTACAAGTTCGACCTTATCGAAAAACGTGCCCTATACTCCATTATACGAAATATCCGGGCGCAATACATCGAGAACGAGAACGGCAGACGGGACTTATTCGATGATCTGATTATCACCATACACGAGGAAGAACTAAAGAAATGCGGTGACAATACCAAGATGCAAAACATCTACGATGCGCTAAAACGGCTTAGAAATCGCGATATAGAGATTAACAACGAAAAAATGTGGCTAAGTATCGGTTTTGTCAATTACGTCAAGCATATCAAAAATAAATCGTATTTTGAGGTGCAAGTTTCCAAAGAGGTACTACCCTATTACGTGGAACTCGCCCAAAACTTCACGAGTTACTCCATGACGGTAGCAATCGCACTCAAAAGCACATTCTCGCAAAGGTTTTACGAACTGTGCTGCCAATACCGAAACGCCGGGTTCTTTTTCTACACAGTCGAAAAGCTTCGGGAAATGTTCATGTTGGAAAAGAAATACAAACGGGGATGCGATTTCAAAAGGCGTGTACTTGACGATCCGCAAAAGGAACTCCGGGAGTTGTACAATGCCGGACAATGCGATTTATACTTCGAGTTCGAGCCAAAGAGCTACAAAGGCAAGGAAGTTACCGAATACAAATTCTACGTTTACACAAGGCAAACCGAACAACAAAAGCTATTGGAATACGAAAGCGCAAAACAGGCGATCATCTACATAACAACCACTATTTCGAGGTTCTCTAAAAGTGACAAAGGATATGTTAAGCGTGTAGTGAACGCCGTACAGTTACACCCGGAAATAGCCGTACAGGTGGCGCAAAAGATACAAAAGAAGTTTGAGCAATATATAGACAAGCCAGCCAAACAGATAGGGGCTATCATCCGGGTTTGCTTAATGGAAGATTTTGGTATAGAATAAAAAACATACAAGTATGAAAACAGGTGATAAAGTTATCGTACCAGCCGAAATAAACGGCTATGGCAGAGATTTACGGGCAATAGTTACAGAGATAGAGAAGTTCGCCGGGGCAATATTCGTAACAGTGATATTCACCGAACCATGTCCGGAAGCCTGCGGAAGAGGGGGGGGTGTTTACCATGACTTCCAGCTAATAGCAAGGTGATTTATTTTGCTATAATCGCAATAAATTGCAATAATATCTGTGATAAATTGCTATAATAATACTTATAACTACCTTTGCAACAGAATATAGCATTTTACAGCAATGGAGAAAGGACAGGAAAGCAAGCAAAAGAGGAAAACACCGCTTACCACCATAGCGATAAGCCAAGAGTACGCCAAAAAATTAGACGAGTATTTAAACGGTACGGGTATAACTCGCAAAGAATTTGTCGAGTTGTCCGTTGATTATTTCCAAAGAACCGGGTTCGACCTCCGGGGTGAAGCTTTTGACCTCTCCCCATTAGAAAAGGTTGCCGGGCGGCTGGAACAATCCGCAAAGATCATGGAACGACACAACGAGGGGACGGAAGCGGTGCACCTGCTTCTCCAAGCTGTCCGGGAACAGACCGCCAAGCAACTCCCAGCGCCGGAACTGATCGCCCATGCTGCCGAAGAAAAAGCAAAGGCAGAAGCCAAAAGCGAAGAACAAGAAAGGGAGATTGCCCGGCTGCGCTCCGAAAACTCCGCTTTGCTGGAGTACAAAGAAAAGGCATACCGGGAACTATGCCGGATACGTGATGAACAAAAAACCATAGGGAAGATAAAAGTAAATATAGAGTTATAAAAGAACATTTATAAATAAAAAAATCATGAATAAAGAAATTTTATTTATTTATCCTTTTGCCGGATTATGCAGCACATGAAGCTGTGTACTTTTCACAGGCTATTACAGCTGATGATTTTGCCATGAAAAAAAATCCAAAATATGTCAATAAGGTTGTCGCACCCACCTTAGAACCAATAAGTTCGATTGGTGGATTCCGCACATTACCCGATTATTCGTTTGACACAATGCCTGATGATTATGTAGCATTGGTATTAATTGGCGGTTTTGGTTGGAATACACCTGTTGCAGAAAAGGTTATGCCAATTATTAAAAGTGCTATTGAACAAGAAAAGGTTATAGGTGCGATTTGTAATGCAGCTTCATTCATGGCTAAGTGTGGTATTGACCGAGAAACAACATCAAAAACTTTGCAGAAGTCATCCGTAATACAGAAAATCTCAGTAACTTTGTCCTCGGTAATCATAGCAATTATTGTCTGTAAACTTTTGATATTTAACACTCTAAGATTACAACAATTTTTCGCTAATCACCATTTTTCAGGCACTTATATTTCGTCGAACTCACGTTAAATTATTTAATATACATACAATCTTGGATACTTGCTTAGACCTTATTGCTCTTCAATATACTTGCATGATTGTGATGGCCATGCTTGCATTTTTTGTGTTTGTGTCGCGCTACTATGTAACTTGCCGTAACAGACAGTTTGAGCAGTCGCGTTGGATGATTGTTGTGGCATTACTATTGTTTGTTGTACACTACATGTGTCAGATGCGGTTGGGTTGGCGACAACAGGGGAACGATGTGGGTGTTCTGTTTAATCTGCTGTTTTATTCGCCTTCGGCTATTTTGTTGTCATGGTCGCAGCTTAATATTCTGCGCGCTGGGCATAGACGTTGGAGTTTTATGCGCTATGGCGTTGTTGGATATGCTCTTATGGTATTGTGCATAGTCGCAGGTGTTATTTCAAATGGCAGTCTGCATATTGGTCCTATGCTATATGTTGCTGATGCTATTCATTTCTTTACTCTATTGTATTATACATGGGCACCGCTGAGGGAACTTGGTAATGTTCAACGTCGGCTCGACAGTGAACATGGTAATCCTGCAGATGCCTACCTGCGCACTATGCGCTTTGGTTTTTTTGTGGTGTGTGCGTTTGCTGTAATTTCGCCTCTTTATATATTGTCGCGGCCGCTGCTCTTTGTCTTTGGACCTTTGGGATTGATTTCGCTTTCGCTGTTTATTGTTAGTTTTACGGCGCTTGGATTTAGTATGTCCGAGGGAGTAACTGAGATTGTTACCGAGACTAACGACGAGATAGCCGCTGCTAAAGTCTTTAGGGAGATTGGGCCTGAGCGTATTGCCGAAATAGATATGGCGGTAAGCAAATGGCGAAGCGAGGGCGGTTTTAGAGATAGCAACTTGACATTATCCTCGTTTGCTCGTCGCATAATGGTTAATCGTACCGACGTTGCTTCGTATCTGACTTCCATATATGGTAAGAATTTCCGTACATGGCTTTCGGGTATTCGCGTGGAGGAGGCAAAGGCACTCATGGCTGCACACCCCGAATATAGTAACGAGGTTGTTTCTATGGAGTGCGGTTTCTCGTCGCGTGTGTATTTTCAGCGTCTGTTCAAGGAAAGGACGGGCTTGACTCCCGCCGAGTGGCGCCGTCAACGGTAATATACTGGTTATGTGTGCGTTTGCTACTGAATGTAAGGTGTAACTTTTGTACGAAGGTTACATAATAAGGCAAAGTGTAACCTTTCTTACTGTGACGTATCCTTTCTATAAGAGTGACACACAAGTGATGTCTTTGAGGTTTTTGATGGTTGATGCTCCTGTATCTTTGCATGAGGAAATTCAAACTATTCAAATATAAATTCTCAAAAACAATTCACTATGCAAAAAACCTATCTTTATTTAATGGTGTGTGTCATAGGGGCTATGTCTTTAGCTTCGTGTTCCGAAGATTCTATTTCTCCTGATGCTGGTGGCGATGGCGATGGCGACAGCACTACCGAAGTGCCTTTGGCACAAGTTGCAAAACCCAAACCTAACCCTTGGCTTGCACAGGAAGAGTATAGTATTACGCACTTCAATTCGGCTCAGACTGATGCTTTCTCGTCTGCTGTCAAGGATGGAACTTTCAATATCGATCTTTCCAAGTGTCAGATGACATGGAGCGGTCCTGTTAATTTGATGACTCTTGCTTCGACTTCGCCCAATTATATGTGGGGTATGAGTAGCGACCGCGTGTCGTATCTTGACATAAGCGACGGCAAACTTGAAAGGGTTGCCGAGGCTGGCTTGCCAGGGATTACAATGAAGACCCAGGAGCAACTGACACGTATAATTGCCGATCATGCTACTTACGACGAACTTTCCAAGACGGTTACCGATATATTGGGTCCGGTGCCACAAATGTCTATGGCCAACGGTAATTATGTCTTGTGCGACAAGGATAACTATGCTTACACCAATGCAGGTCAGGTAATGGCACGCTATCGCCTTGCCAATCCTAATAATCCCAAGGATGGTATCATGTTGGATCATCAGATAAGACTTACGAATTTTACCTTCGGCTCTTTTACACTCGTAGGCGCTACTATGACCTATGACGGACACCTTGTTGTGGCTGCTCAGAACGGACTTCTTGTGCTGAATCGTGCTCTTACTACAATCGAAGATTCATACCCTCTTCCATCAGACCAGATTCTCACCAACTCTATCTGCATCGACGAGAATGGCGGTGTTTACGTAGCAAGTAACAGCCGCACACCAGGCGGAAAAGGCCTTATGCAGAAACTCATCTGCAAGGACGGCAAAATCTCCACCTCCCAGGCTGATGGTGCATGGCAAGCCTATTACGACGGTGGTCCGCAAGCACCATGTATCAAACTCGGACATGGCACTGGTTCAACGCCTACACTTATGGGCTTTGGCCAAGACAAGGACAAGCTGGTAGTTATTACCGATGGCTCTAAGCGTATGAAACTGGTAGCTTTCTGGCGTGACGAAATCCCCTCAGACGCACAGCAAGTGGCAGGATACGACAAGCGTATAGCCGGAGTGCACGAGGTTACATGTGGTCTTGGAACATCAACAGAGTGGATACAGTCTGAGCAGTCTGTTGTAGTAGGCGGCTATGACGCCTTTGTTGTAAACAATATTAATGTTACCAATCAGGAAATAAACGACAAGATTATTGGTGTAATCGCTATTGGTCCTATTGTCAAAGGCCCTCAAGGTGCCGAGTGTGTACGTTGGAATACAAAGGAGAAAAAGTGGGAGAGTAAGTGGACGCGCAGCGATGTAAGTTCTGTAAGTATGATTCCTGCCGTAAGTATCAAGTCAGAGATGGTATTTGTATGTGGCTGGAACGATGCTTCGGGCTGGGAAGTTACAGGACTTGACTGGAAGAGTGGTGCCACACGTCACCGCAGCATATTGGGCAAGAACAACCGAGCCAATGGTGCCTACGCCATCATTCAGTATCTTGCTAACGGCGACCTTTTATTCAACTCTGTTGCCGGACCAATCCGCGTAAAATATTGAGATAATTTAATCATCATATAACAGTTATGTCAATACTTCACTAAAAAATTACCGAAGTATTGTAATGACACACCCGAACATATTGAAATGTTCTATCAGTTCCATAAACAAGGCTTCTGTTCTTTATTCCTAGATACAGGTGATAAATAACAGATAAGAAACAGATTATAACAAGCCTCCGGCGGGGTTTTCGCTGGGGGATTTTGACCTTTGCACATATAAAAAGCAAAAAGAAAGCGATATCGGAGCGTATACCATAAAACAGACCACCGACTATTACAAAACGATATTACGTGCCTAACTGATCGGGGCAGTTCCTCCACCATGCGGACAAATCCCGGTAACAAAATGACAAAACGGACACTCACCAAAGAACAACATTTTTTTCTTTTTTCCTAAACACCTTCCAGCGAAGCACAGTGTATTTGTCAAGGGCGAAGGGTAAAAAATACCGCACGAGCGAAGCGAGCACAGGAGATTTTTTACCCGGAGAGTGAAACGTCCCTTTACAAATGCGGCGTGCGGAGTTACCTTTGTGCCGGAAAATAGAAAAATCACATGCCCATTCCGAAACCTCTGCTCCTTTTTGGCTTCTTCAGGAGTTCCAGATCTTCCTCCTGCTGCTTCTTTTTGGGAATAGGCTGCTCGATGTCCGGCGTTTTCTCCACCTGTTGATTTTTCGACTTCTCCGGCTCCTGCCGGGATTGAAGCTCTGCTTTGAGTTTGTCCCATTTCTCCTTTCTGATGCGTTCCGCACGTTCCACCTGCCGGGCTATTTCCGCCGGACTTCCGTTCTTGACGGCATTAAGATAGTCGAAGCTTTCCTCCGGCTCCCGGTCAAACCCCATGCGCCGATCAAAAGAGCTTTCACACTTCCGGAAAAAATCCGTCCGGTCAAAACCTCCCTTCACGTTGCCGCAGTTCTTCTTCCCGGTGTGGTTCGTTTTAGGGCTTAACTTCCTGGTGTTGCTCCGGTCTTTCCGGCTGACGATGATATGTGCGTGCATATCGCTGTCACTTTCACCGTCCCGGTTGAAATGGATCTTTGCATAATATTCCACATCATCGCTTTTCAAGCCTTTTCCGAAGCCCTCCGCATAGTTTCTCATCACATCCTGCCGTATGTACCGCCGTAAGGCTTCCGCACACTCCTGCGGAGTTCTGCCCATGCAGCGCAGCTCCTTCTCTGAAGGGCTGACAGTGATAACATAGAACTTTGCGTCAGTCCGGCTTAACTTAGCCTTGTTGTTGTCTATCTTGAATGTGACCTCCCTTGCGCTCACGTAGTCCCGGAACTGGTTGAAGAACGGCTGCACCTCCTCCCCTTTCTTCATCCTCTCCAAATCCTCATGCTGGAGATAGTTCGTCACCGCAACACAACTGCCTGTATTGGCATATGTGCCGTTACCGCTTCCCTGTATCTTCACGTTCATATCTTTTCCCTTTTGTTCTTCTCGTTCTTGTACAAGGCTTTTATATCATCGAAAAGCCCGGCTTTTCCTTTCGCATCGATATAGCTTGCGATATAGGAGAAGATCTTCTCCTGCCTTTGCGTCACAGCGTCCAGCCTTGCATAAATGGCTTGTTGGTTCTTCAGAAGCATATCCCTCGACTGACCGACTGCCTTTTCCGCCCGGTCCAAAGCCTGCTCCCTTATCCCGGCAAGGCTTGCAAGGTCACGCATGAATAGGTCATTGTCTTTTTGGTATTGGCTGAACTTTTTTTCCGTAAGTATCGAGTCCATGCTCATGGTCACCCTCATACTTGTACTGCCCATGGCTTCACAAGCCGGACGCAAGAAATCCTGCTCCTGCTTCCGGATGAACGCTATCACCTGATCACAGCGTTTGATAAGTTTCTGCATTTCCTTTGCCGGACTCTCATGCTCAACCGGGTTGATGCCGTACTTCTCGAAGTACTCCAGCGCACAGGAAAGGAACTCTTTCTTTGATACATTATTGGACTTTGCCAGCCTATCAAGCCGGGCAAACGTTTTTCGGTCAATGGTGACAGAAGTGGTGGTTTCCTTATCCATACAATTGCGGTTTTAATTGCTGTTTATATTATTAAATCTCTGATTTCCAAAGGTATGATTTTAACCACAATTTCAAACTAATTGTGGTTAAAAAACTTAAACGGCTGATATTCAGCCGTAACCCCGTAGGGCAAGAGGAAAAACAGGGTAAAGCCCGGTTTCCTCTTGCTATTCTTTCGACTGCCGAGCAATCGACGAACACCCTCCCCTGCGGTACGGCGAAAGCTCGTACAAGGGGGACGGGGAGAAGTCGGAGCGAGGCACAAAGAAAGAACCTATTCCACAAACAAAAAAACACATCAAAACGGCACAACAGGCTGCATAAAATATCAATATTTTGTTTCGCTATATGGAAACAAAATATTATCTTTGCAACACTAAAAAACTTTATATGGAAGCAAAATCAAGATTCAAGGTCAAATTATCCAACGAAGCCCAAGAGTTTTTAGACGGATTGCCCAACAAGGTACGTGAGAAGATCATTAGCAATATTCGTAAATCCACCTTTGTACTTGATCCAGATTTATTCAAGAAATTGGATGATACGGATATTTGGGAATTCAGAACGTTCTATAACAAAACCAAGTACAGGCTTCTTGCTTTTTGGGATAAGGACGATAAGATAAACACTCTGGTAATCGCAACACATGGGTTTATCAAGAAAACCCAAAAGACACCTCCCAAAGAAATAGCCAAAGCCGAAGAGATTAGAAAAGATTATTTTAATTCAAAAAGATAAAGCGTATGGAAGCAAAGAAATTTTATACACTCGAAGAAATCGAGGATAAATACATCGGAGAAAAAGGTACTCCCAAACGTGATGCCTACGAAGAAGAACTTAACTCTTTTTTGATAGGTGAAGCCATTAAACAAGCTCGCCAATCAAAGAACTTAACCCAAGAGGAATTAGGTAATCTGATAGGAGTGCAACGGGCTCAAATCTCCCGAATTGAAAACGGTAAGAATTTAACCTTTTCCACCATTGCAAGAGTTTTTAAGGCTATGGGGATAAGTGCTAAACTTGAAATCGGAAGCATGGGTAAAGTTGCGTTATGGTAACTAACTATACAACAAAAAGTTACATTAAATCCGGGATGCGTTTTCGCTCCCGGAAACTTCTTGTTTTATACATTAAAAGTCATATTTATACAAAATTTAACACGCCAAAAAATCTTCCTAATCCGTTGCACTTGGCTTTACTTGTTTCCACTCTCTCCCATTCTCCGGAAATTCGTCGTATCAAAAAACACGCTGAAAAGTGGAGCGAAGCGACCTCTATAAACCAAAAAAGAAACACTCCATTGCTTTACGGTAATTTTTAGTTTCTTTTTAGTTACTTTTACGGCATAGCATAACACATTGTGCTGTAATATCTTACAAAGGTCATCTACGACAAATTTCCGAGCATCTACGACAAATTTCCGAGCATCTACGACAAATTTCCGAAAAAAACGGTTATCTACGACAAATATTCTACGCCATATATTTGTTTTTGTCGTAGATAAATATTTCCTTTGCGAAAAGCATTAAAGTCATGGAGAAGAAAGACAAGAAACAGAGGGATATAGTCCTGTCGCAAGACAATGCGCTGACTACCGCACGCTACAAGTTCGACCTTATCGAAAAACGTGCCCTATACTCCATTATACGAAATATCCGGGCGCAATACATCGAGAACGAGAACGGCAGACGGGACTTATTCGATGATCTGATTATCACCATACACGAGGAAGAACTAAAGAAATGCGGTGACAATACCAAGATGCAAAACATCTACGATGCGCTAAAACGGCTTAGAAATCGCGATATAGAGATTAACAACGAAAAAATGTGGCTAAGTATCGGTTTTGTCAATTACGTCAAGCATATCAAAAATAAATCGTATTTTGAGGTGCAAGTTTCCAAAGAGGTACTACCCTATTACGTGGAACTCGCCCAAAACTTCACGAGTTACTCCATGACGGTAGCAATCGCACTCAAAAGCACATTCTCGCAAAGGTTTTACGAACTGTGCTGCCAATACCGAAACGCCGGGTTCTTTTTCTACACAGTCGAAAAGCTTCGGGAAATGTTCATGTTGGAAAAGAAATACAAACGGGGATGCGATTTCAAAAGGCGTGTACTTGACGATCCGCAAAAGGAACTCCGGGAGTTGTACAATGCCGGACAATGCGATTTATACTTCGAGTTCGAGCCAAAGAGCTACAAAGGCAAGGAAGTTACCGAATACAAATTCTACGTTTACACAAGGCAAACCGAACAACAAAAGCTATTGGAATACGAAAGCGCAAAACAGGCGATCATCTACATAACAACCACTATTTCGAGGTTCTCTAAAAGTGACAAAGGATATGTTAAGCGTGTAGTGAACGCCGTACAGTTACACCCGGAAATAGCCGTACAGGTGGCGCAAAAGATACAAAAGAAGTTTGAGCAATATATAGACAAGCCAGCCAAACAGATAGGGGCTATCATCCGGGTTTGCTTAATGGAAGATTTTGGTATAGAATAAAAAACATACAAGTATGAAAACAGGTGATAAAGTTATCGTACCAGCCGAAATAAACGGCTATGGCAGAGATTTACGGGCAATAGTTACAGAGATAGAGAAGTTCGCCGGGGCAATATTCGTAACAGTGATATTCACCGAACCATGTCCGGAAGCCTGCGGAAGAGGGGGGGGTGTTTACCATGACTTCCAGCTAATAGCAAGGTGATTTATTTTGCTATAATCGCAATAAATTGCAATAATATCTGTGATAAATTGCTATAATAATACTTATAACTACCTTTGCAACAGAATATAGCATTTTACAGCAATGGAGAAAGGACAGGAAAGCAAGCAAAAGAGGAAAACACCGCTTACCACCATAGCGATAAGCCAAGAGTACGCCAAAAAATTAGACGAGTATTTAAACGGTACGGGTATAACTCGCAAAGAATTTGTCGAGTTGTCCGTTGATTATTTCCAAAGAACCGGGTTCGACCTCCGGGGTGAAGCTTTTGACCTCTCCCCATTAGAAAAGGTTGCCGGGCGGCTGGAACAATCCGCAAAGATCATGGAACGACACAACGAGGGGACGGAAGCGGTGCACCTGCTTCTCCAAGCTGTCCGGGAACAGACCGCCAAGCAACTCCCAGCGCCGGAACTGATCGCCCATGCTGCCGAAGAAAAAGCAAAGGCAGAAGCCAAAAGCGAAGAACAAGAAAGGGAGATTGCCCGGCTGCGCTCCGAAAACTCCGCTTTGCTGGAGTACAAAGAAAAGGCATACCGGGAACTATGCCGGATACGTGATGAACAAAAAACCATAGGGAAGATAAAAGTAAATATAGAGTTATAAAAGAACATTTATAAATAAAAAAATCATGAATAAAGAAATTTTATTTATTTATCCTTTTGCCGGATTATGCAGCACATGAAGCTGTGTACTTTTCACAGGCTATTACAGCTGATGATTTTGCCATGAAAAAAAATCCAAAATATGTCAATAAGGTTGTCGCACCCACCTTAGAACCAATAAGTTCGATTGGTGGATTCCGCACATTACCCGATTATTCGTTTGACACAATGCCTGATGATTATGTAGCATTGGTATTAATTGGCGGTTTTGGTTGGAATACACCTGTTGCAGAAAAGGTTATGCCAATTATTAAAAGTGCTATTGAACAAGAAAAGGTTATAGGTGCGATTTGTAATGCAGCTTCATTCATGGCTAAGTGTGGTATTGACCGAGAAACAACATCAAAAACTTTGCAGAAGTCATCCGTAATACAGAAAATCTCAGTAACTTTGTCCTCGGTAATCATAGCAATTATTGTCTGTAAACTTTTGATATTTAACACTCTAAGATTACAACAATTTTTCGCTAATCACCATTTTTCAGGCACTTATATTTCGTCGAACTCACGTTAAATTATTTAATATACATACAATCTTGGATACTTGCTTAGACCTTATTGCTCTTCAATATACTTGCATGATTGTGATGGCCATGCTTGCATTTTTTGTGTTTGTGTCGCGCTACTATGTAACTTGCCGTAACAGACAGTTTGAGCAGTCGCGTTGGATGATTGTTGTGGCATTACTATTGTTTGTTGTACACTACATGTGTCAGATGCGGTTGGGTTGGCGACAACAGGGGAACGATGTGGGTGTTCTGTTTAATCTGCTGTTTTATTCGCCTTCGGCTATTTTGTTGTCATGGTCGCAGCTTAATATTCTGCGCGCTGGGCATAGACGTTGGAGTTTTATGCGCTATGGCGTTGTTGGATATGCTCTTATGGTATTGTGCATAGTCGCAGGTGTTATTTCAAATGGCAGTCTGCATATTGGTCCTATGCTATATGTTGCTGATGCTATTCATTTCTTTACTCTATTGTATTATACATGGGCACCGCTGAGGGAACTTGGTAATGTTCAACGTCGGCTCGACAGTGAACATGGTAATCCTGCAGATGCCTACCTGCGCACTATGCGCTTTGGTTTTTTTGTGGTGTGTGCGTTTGCTGTAATTTCGCCTCTTTATATATTGTCGCGGCCGCTGCTCTTTGTCTTTGGACCTTTGGGATTGATTTCGCTTTCGCTGTTTATTGTTAGTTTTACGGCGCTTGGATTTAGTATGTCCGAGGGAGTAACTGAGATTGTTACCGAGACTAACGACGAGATAGCCGCTGCTAAAGTCTTTAGGGAGATTGGGCCTGAGCGTATTGCCGAAATAGATATGGCGGTAAGCAAATGGCGAAGCGAGGGCGGTTTTAGAGATAGCAACTTGACATTATCCTCGTTTGCTCGTCGCATAATGGTTAATCGTACCGACGTTGCTTCGTATCTGACTTCCATATATGGTAAGAATTTCCGTACATGGCTTTCGGGTATTCGCGTGGAGGAGGCAAAGGCACTCATGGCTGCACACCCCGAATATAGTAACGAGGTTGTTTCTATGGAGTGCGGTTTCTCGTCGCGTGTGTATTTTCAGCGTCTGTTCAAGGAAAGGACGGGCTTGACTCCCGCCGAGTGGCGCCGTCAACGGTAATATACTGGTTATGTGTGCGTTTGCTACTGAATGTAAGGTGTAACTTTTGTACGAAGGTTACATAATAAGGCAAAGTGTAACCTTTCTTACTGTGACGTATCCTTTCTATAAGAGTGACACACAAGTGATGTCTTTGAGGTTTTTGATGGTTGATGCTCCTGTATCTTTGCATGAGGAAATTCAAACTATTCAAATATAAATTCTCAAAAACAATTCACTATGCAAAAAACCTATCTTTATTTAATGGTGTGTGTCATAGGGGCTATGTCTTTAGCTTCGTGTTCCGAAGATTCTATTTCTCCTGATGCTGGTGGCGATGGCGATGGCGACAGCACTACCGAAGTGCCTTTGGCACAAGTTGCAAAACCCAAACCTAACCCTTGGCTTGCACAGGAAGAGTATAGTATTACGCACTTCAATTCGGCTCAGACTGATGCTTTCTCGTCTGCTGTCAAGGATGGAACTTTCAATATCGATCTTTCCAAGTGTCAGATGACATGGAGCGGTCCTGTTAATTTGATGACTCTTGCTTCGACTTCGCCCAATTATATGTGGGGTATGAGTAGCGACCGCGTGTCGTATCTTGACATAAGCGACGGCAAACTTGAAAGGGTTGCCGAGGCTGGCTTGCCAGGGATTACAATGAAGACCCAGGAGCAACTGACACGTATAATTGCCGATCATGCTACTTACGACGAACTTTCCAAGACGGTTACCGATATATTGGGTCCGGTGCCACAAATGTCTATGGCCAACGGTAATTATGTCTTGTGCGACAAGGATAACTATGCTTACACCAATGCAGGTCAGGTAATGGCACGCTATCGCCTTGCCAATCCTAATAATCCCAAGGATGGTATCATGTTGGATCATCAGATAAGACTTACGAATTTTACCTTCGGCTCTTTTACACTCGTAGGCGCTACTATGACCTATGACGGACACCTTGTTGTGGCTGCTCAGAACGGACTTCTTGTGCTGAATCGTGCTCTTACTACAATCGAAGATTCATACCCTCTTCCATCAGACCAGATTCTCACCAACTCTATCTGCATCGACGAGAATGGCGGTGTTTACGTAGCAAGTAACAGCCGCACACCAGGCGGAAAAGGCCTTATGCAGAAACTCATCTGCAAGGACGGCAAAATCTCCACCTCCCAGGCTGATGGTGCATGGCAAGCCTATTACGACGGTGGTCCGCAAGCACCATGTATCAAACTCGGACATGGCACTGGTTCAACGCCTACACTTATGGGCTTTGGCCAAGACAAGGACAAGCTGGTAGTTATTACCGATGGCTCTAAGCGTATGAAACTGGTAGCTTTCTGGCGTGACGAAATCCCCTCAGACGCACAGCAAGTGGCAGGATACGACAAGCGTATAGCCGGAGTGCACGAGGTTACATGTGGTCTTGGAACATCAACAGAGTGGATACAGTCTGAGCAGTCTGTTGTAGTAGGCGGCTATGACGCCTTTGTTGTAAACAATATTAATGTTACCAATCAGGAAATAAACGACAAGATTATTGGTGTAATCGCTATTGGTCCTATTGTCAAAGGCCCTCAAGGTGCCGAGTGTGTACGTTGGAATACAAAGGAGAAAAAGTGGGAGAGTAAGTGGACGCGCAGCGATGTAAGTTCTGTAAGTATGATTCCTGCCGTAAGTATCAAGTCAGAGATGGTATTTGTATGTGGCTGGAACGATGCTTCGGGCTGGGAAGTTACAGGACTTGACTGGAAGAGTGGTGCCACACGTCACCGCAGCATATTGGGCAAGAACAACCGAGCCAATGGTGCCTACGCCATCATTCAGTATCTTGCTAACGGCGACCTTTTATTCAACTCTGTTGCCGGACCAATCCGCGTAAAATATTGAGATAATTTAATCATCATATAACAGTTATGTCAATACTTCACTAAAAAATTACCGAAGTATTGTAATGACACACCCGAACATATTGAAATGTTCTATCAGTTCCATAAACAAGGCTTCTGTTCTTTATTCCTAGATACAGGTGATAAATAACAGATAAGAAACAGATTATAACAAGCCTCCGGCGGGGTTTTCGCTGGGGGATTTTGACCTTTGCACATATAAAAAGCAAAAAGAAAGCGATATCGGAGCGTATACCATAAAACAGACCACCGACTATTACAAAACGATATTACGTGCCTAACTGATCGGGGCAGTTCCTCCACCATGCGGACAAATCCCGGTAACAAAATGACAAAACGGACACTCACCAAAGAACAACATTTTTTTCTTTTTTCCTAAACACCTTCCAGCGAAGCACAGTGTATTTGTCAAGGGCGAAGGGTAAAAAATACCGCACGAGCGAAGCGAGCACAGGAGATTTTTTACCCGGAGAGTGAAACGTCCCTTTACAAATGCGGCGTGCGGAGTTACCTTTGTGCCGGAAAATAGAAAAATCACATGCCCATTCCGAAACCTCTGCTCCTTTTTGGCTTCTTCAGGAGTTCCAGATCTTCCTCCTGCTGCTTCTTTTTGGGAATAGGCTGCTCGATGTCCGGCGTTTTCTCCACCTGTTGATTTTTCGACTTCTCCGGCTCCTGCCGGGATTGAAGCTCTGCTTTGAGTTTGTCCCATTTCTCCTTTCTGATGCGTTCCGCACGTTCCACCTGCCGGGCTATTTCCGCCGGACTTCCGTTCTTGACGGCATTAAGATAGTCGAAGCTTTCCTCCGGCTCCCGGTCAAACCCCATGCGCCGATCAAAAGAGCTTTCACACTTCCGGAAAAAATCCGTCCGGTCAAAACCTCCCTTCACGTTGCCGCAGTTCTTCTTCCCGGTGTGGTTCGTTTTAGGGCTTAACTTCCTGGTGTTGCTCCGGTCTTTCCGGCTGACGATGATATGTGCGTGCATATCGCTGTCACTTTCACCGTCCCGGTTGAAATGGATCTTTGCATAATATTCCACATCATCGCTTTTCAAGCCTTTTCCGAAGCCCTCCGCATAGTTTCTCATCACATCCTGCCGTATGTACCGCCGTAAGGCTTCCGCACACTCCTGCGGAGTTCTGCCCATGCAGCGCAGCTCCTTCTCTGAAGGGCTGACAGTGATAACATAGAACTTTGCGTCAGTCCGGCTTAACTTAGCCTTGTTGTTGTCTATCTTGAATGTGACCTCCCTTGCGCTCACGTAGTCCCGGAACTGGTTGAAGAACGGCTGCACCTCCTCCCCTTTCTTCATCCTCTCCAAATCCTCATGCTGGAGATAGTTCGTCACCGCAACACAACTGCCTGTATTGGCATATGTGCCGTTACCGCTTCCCTGTATCTTCACGTTCATATCTTTTCCCTTTTGTTCTTCTCGTTCTTGTACAAGGCTTTTATATCATCGAAAAGCCCGGCTTTTCCTTTCGCATCGATATAGCTTGCGATATAGGAGAAGATCTTCTCCTGCCTTTGCGTCACAGCGTCCAGCCTTGCATAAATGGCTTGTTGGTTCTTCAGAAGCATATCCCTCGACTGACCGACTGCCTTTTCCGCCCGGTCCAAAGCCTGCTCCCTTATCCCGGCAAGGCTTGCAAGGTCACGCATGAATAGGTCATTGTCTTTTTGGTATTGGCTGAACTTTTTTTCCGTAAGTATCGAGTCCATGCTCATGGTCACCCTCATACTTGTACTGCCCATGGCTTCACAAGCCGGACGCAAGAAATCCTGCTCCTGCTTCCGGATGAACGCTATCACCTGATCACAGCGTTTGATAAGTTTCTGCATTTCCTTTGCCGGACTCTCATGCTCAACCGGGTTGATGCCGTACTTCTCGAAGTACTCCAGCGCACAGGAAAGGAACTCTTTCTTTGATACATTATTGGACTTTGCCAGCCTATCAAGCCGGGCAAACGTTTTTCGGTCAATGGTGACAGAAGTGGTGGTTTCCTTATCCATACAATTGCGGTTTTAATTGCTGTTTATATTATTAAATCTCTGATTTCCAAAGGTATGATTTTAACCACAATTTCAAACTAATTGTGGTTAAAAAACTTAAACGGCTGATATTCAGCCGTAACCCCGTAGGGCAAGAGGAAAAACAGGGTAAAGCCCGGTTTCCTCTTGCTATTCTTTCGACTGCCGAGCAATCGACGAACACCCTCCCCTGCGGTACGGCGAAAGCTCGTACAAGGGGGACGGGGAGAAGTCGGAGCGAGGCACAAAGAAAGAACCTATTCCACAAACAAAAAAACACATCAAAACGGCACAACAGGCTGCATAAAATATCAATATTTTGTTTCGCTATATGGAAACAAAATATTATCTTTGCAACACTAAAAAACTTTATATGGAAGCAAAATCAAGATTCAAGGTCAAATTATCCAACGAAGCCCAAGAGTTTTTAGACGGATTGCCCAACAAGGTACGTGAGAAGATCATTAGCAATATTCGTAAATCCACCTTTGTACTTGATCCAGATTTATTCAAGAAATTGGATGATACGGATATTTGGGAATTCAGAACGTTCTATAACAAAACCAAGTACAGGCTTCTTGCTTTTTGGGATAAGGACGATAAGATAAACACTCTGGTAATCGCAACACATGGGTTTATCAAGAAAACCCAAAAGACACCTCCCAAAGAAATAGCCAAAGCCGAAGAGATTAGAAAAGATTATTTTAATTCAAAAAGATAAAGCGTATGGAAGCAAAGAAATTTTATACACTCGAAGAAATCGAGGATAAATACATCGGAGAAAAAGGTACTCCCAAACGTGATGCCTACGAAGAAGAACTTAACTCTTTTTTGATAGGTGAAGCCATTAAACAAGCTCGCCAATCAAAGAACTTAACCCAAGAGGAATTAGGTAATCTGATAGGAGTGCAACGGGCTCAAATCTCCCGAATTGAAAACGGTAAGAATTTAACCTTTTCCACCATTGCAAGAGTTTTTAAGGCTATGGGGATAAGTGCTAAACTTGAAATCGGAAGCATGGGTAAAGTTGCGTTATGGTAACTAACTATACAACAAAAAGTTACATTAAATCCGGGATGCGTTTTCGCTCCCGGAAACTTCTTGTTTTATACATTAAAAGTCATATTTATACAAAATTTAACACGCCAAAAAATCTTCCTAATCCGTTGCACTTGGCTTTACTTGTTTCCACTCTCTCCCATTCTCCGGAAATTCGTCGTATCAAAAAACACGCTGAAAAGTGGAGCGAAGCGACCTCTATAAACCAAAAAAGAAACACTCCATTGCTTTACGGTAATTTTTAGTTTCTTTTTAGTTACTTTTACGGCATAGCATAACACATTGTGCTGTAATATCTTACAAAGGTCATCTACGACAAATTTCCGAGCATCTACGACAAATTTCCGAGCATCTACGACAAATTTCCGAAAAAAACGGTTATCTACGACAAATATTCTACGCCATATATTTGTTTTTGTCGTAGATAAATATTTCCTTTGCGAAAAGCATTAAAGTCATGGAGAAGAAAGACAAGAAACAGAGGGATATAGTCCTGTCGCAAGACAATGCGCTGACTACCGCACGCTACAAGTTCGACCTTATCGAAAAACGTGCCCTATACTCCATTATACGAAATATCCGGGCGCAATACATCGAGAACGAGAACGGCAGACGGGACTTATTCGATGATCTGATTATCACCATACACGAGGAAGAACTAAAGAAATGCGGTGACAATACCAAGATGCAAAACATCTACGATGCGCTAAAACGGCTTAGAAATCGCGATATAGAGATTAACAACGAAAAAATGTGGCTAAGTATCGGTTTTGTCAATTACGTCAAGCATATCAAAAATAAATCGTATTTTGAGGTGCAAGTTTCCAAAGAGGTACTACCCTATTACGTGGAACTCGCCCAAAACTTCACGAGTTACTCCATGACGGTAGCAATCGCACTCAAAAGCACATTCTCGCAAAGGTTTTACGAACTGTGCTGCCAATACCGAAACGCCGGGTTCTTTTTCTACACAGTCGAAAAGCTTCGGGAAATGTTCATGTTGGAAAAGAAATACAAACGGGGATGCGATTTCAAAAGGCGTGTACTTGACGATCCGCAAAAGGAACTCCGGGAGTTGTACAATGCCGGACAATGCGATTTATACTTCGAGTTCGAGCCAAAGAGCTACAAAGGCAAGGAAGTTACCGAATACAAATTCTACGTTTACACAAGGCAAACCGAACAACAAAAGCTATTGGAATACGAAAGCGCAAAACAGGCGATCATCTACATAACAACCACTATTTCGAGGTTCTCTAAAAGTGACAAAGGATATGTTAAGCGTGTAGTGAACGCCGTACAGTTACACCCGGAAATAGCCGTACAGGTGGCGCAAAAGATACAAAAGAAGTTTGAGCAATATATAGACAAGCCAGCCAAACAGATAGGGGCTATCATCCGGGTTTGCTTAATGGAAGATTTTGGTATAGAATAAAAAACATACAAGTATGAAAACAGGTGATAAAGTTATCGTACCAGCCGAAATAAACGGCTATGGCAGAGATTTACGGGCAATAGTTACAGAGATAGAGAAGTTCGCCGGGGCAATATTCGTAACAGTGATATTCACCGAACCATGTCCGGAAGCCTGCGGAAGAGGGGGGGGTGTTTACCATGACTTCCAGCTAATAGCAAGGTGATTTATTTTGCTATAATCGCAATAAATTGCAATAATATCTGTGATAAATTGCTATAATAATACTTATAACTACCTTTGCAACAGAATATAGCATTTTACAGCAATGGAGAAAGGACAGGAAAGCAAGCAAAAGAGGAAAACACCGCTTACCACCATAGCGATAAGCCAAGAGTACGCCAAAAAATTAGACGAGTATTTAAACGGTACGGGTATAACTCGCAAAGAATTTGTCGAGTTGTCCGTTGATTATTTCCAAAGAACCGGGTTCGACCTCCGGGGTGAAGCTTTTGACCTCTCCCCATTAGAAAAGGTTGCCGGGCGGCTGGAACAATCCGCAAAGATCATGGAACGACACAACGAGGGGACGGAAGCGGTGCACCTGCTTCTCCAAGCTGTCCGGGAACAGACCGCCAAGCAACTCCCAGCGCCGGAACTGATCGCCCATGCTGCCGAAGAAAAAGCAAAGGCAGAAGCCAAAAGCGAAGAACAAGAAAGGGAGATTGCCCGGCTGCGCTCCGAAAACTCCGCTTTGCTGGAGTACAAAGAAAAGGCATACCGGGAACTATGCCGGATACGTGATGAACAAAAAACCATAGGGAAGATAAAAGTAAATATAGAGTTATAAAAGAACATTTATAAATAAAAAAATCATGAATAAAGAAATTTTATTTATTTATCCTTTTGCCGGATTATGCAGCACATGAAGCTGTGTACTTTTCACAGGCTATTACAGCTGATGATTTTGCCATGAAAAAAAATCCAAAATATGTCAATAAGGTTGTCGCACCCACCTTAGAACCAATAAGTTCGATTGGTGGATTCCGCACATTACCCGATTATTCGTTTGACACAATGCCTGATGATTATGTAGCATTGGTATTAATTGGCGGTTTTGGTTGGAATACACCTGTTGCAGAAAAGGTTATGCCAATTATTAAAAGTGCTATTGAACAAGAAAAGGTTATAGGTGCGATTTGTAATGCAGCTTCATTCATGGCTAAGTGTGGTATTGACCGAGAAACAACATCAAAAACTTTGCAGAAGTCATCCGTAATACAGAAAATCTCAGTAACTTTGTCCTCGGTAATCATAGCAATTATTGTCTGTAAACTTTTGATATTTAACACTCTAAGATTACAACAATTTTTCGCTAATCACCATTTTTCAGGCACTTATATTTCGTCGAACTCACGTTAAATTATTTAATATACATACAATCTTGGATACTTGCTTAGACCTTATTGCTCTTCAATATACTTGCATGATTGTGATGGCCATGCTTGCATTTTTTGTGTTTGTGTCGCGCTACTATGTAACTTGCCGTAACAGACAGTTTGAGCAGTCGCGTTGGATGATTGTTGTGGCATTACTATTGTTTGTTGTACACTACATGTGTCAGATGCGGTTGGGTTGGCGACAACAGGGGAACGATGTGGGTGTTCTGTTTAATCTGCTGTTTTATTCGCCTTCGGCTATTTTGTTGTCATGGTCGCAGCTTAATATTCTGCGCGCTGGGCATAGACGTTGGAGTTTTATGCGCTATGGCGTTGTTGGATATGCTCTTATGGTATTGTGCATAGTCGCAGGTGTTATTTCAAATGGCAGTCTGCATATTGGTCCTATGCTATATGTTGCTGATGCTATTCATTTCTTTACTCTATTGTATTATACATGGGCACCGCTGAGGGAACTTGGTAATGTTCAACGTCGGCTCGACAGTGAACATGGTAATCCTGCAGATGCCTACCTGCGCACTATGCGCTTTGGTTTTTTTGTGGTGTGTGCGTTTGCTGTAATTTCGCCTCTTTATATATTGTCGCGGCCGCTGCTCTTTGTCTTTGGACCTTTGGGATTGATTTCGCTTTCGCTGTTTATTGTTAGTTTTACGGCGCTTGGATTTAGTATGTCCGAGGGAGTAACTGAGATTGTTACCGAGACTAACGACGAGATAGCCGCTGCTAAAGTCTTTAGGGAGATTGGGCCTGAGCGTATTGCCGAAATAGATATGGCGGTAAGCAAATGGCGAAGCGAGGGCGGTTTTAGAGATAGCAACTTGACATTATCCTCGTTTGCTCGTCGCATAATGGTTAATCGTACCGACGTTGCTTCGTATCTGACTTCCATATATGGTAAGAATTTCCGTACATGGCTTTCGGGTATTCGCGTGGAGGAGGCAAAGGCACTCATGGCTGCACACCCCGAATATAGTAACGAGGTTGTTTCTATGGAGTGCGGTTTCTCGTCGCGTGTGTATTTTCAGCGTCTGTTCAAGGAAAGGACGGGCTTGACTCCCGCCGAGTGGCGCCGTCAACGGTAATATACTGGTTATGTGTGCGTTTGCTACTGAATGTAAGGTGTAACTTTTGTACGAAGGTTACATAATAAGGCAAAGTGTAACCTTTCTTACTGTGACGTATCCTTTCTATAAGAGTGACACACAAGTGATGTCTTTGAGGTTTTTGATGGTTGATGCTCCTGTATCTTTGCATGAGGAAATTCAAACTATTCAAATATAAATTCTCAAAAACAATTCACTATGCAAAAAACCTATCTTTATTTAATGGTGTGTGTCATAGGGGCTATGTCTTTAGCTTCGTGTTCCGAAGATTCTATTTCTCCTGATGCTGGTGGCGATGGCGATGGCGACAGCACTACCGAAGTGCCTTTGGCACAAGTTGCAAAACCCAAACCTAACCCTTGGCTTGCACAGGAAGAGTATAGTATTACGCACTTCAATTCGGCTCAGACTGATGCTTTCTCGTCTGCTGTCAAGGATGGAACTTTCAATATCGATCTTTCCAAGTGTCAGATGACATGGAGCGGTCCTGTTAATTTGATGACTCTTGCTTCGACTTCGCCCAATTATATGTGGGGTATGAGTAGCGACCGCGTGTCGTATCTTGACATAAGCGACGGCAAACTTGAAAGGGTTGCCGAGGCTGGCTTGCCAGGGATTACAATGAAGACCCAGGAGCAACTGACACGTATAATTGCCGATCATGCTACTTACGACGAACTTTCCAAGACGGTTACCGATATATTGGGTCCGGTGCCACAAATGTCTATGGCCAACGGTAATTATGTCTTGTGCGACAAGGATAACTATGCTTACACCAATGCAGGTCAGGTAATGGCACGCTATCGCCTTGCCAATCCTAATAATCCCAAGGATGGTATCATGTTGGATCATCAGATAAGACTTACGAATTTTACCTTCGGCTCTTTTACACTCGTAGGCGCTACTATGACCTATGACGGACACCTTGTTGTGGCTGCTCAGAACGGACTTCTTGTGCTGAATCGTGCTCTTACTACAATCGAAGATTCATACCCTCTTCCATCAGACCAGATTCTCACCAACTCTATCTGCATCGACGAGAATGGCGGTGTTTACGTAGCAAGTAACAGCCGCACACCAGGCGGAAAAGGCCTTATGCAGAAACTCATCTGCAAGGACGGCAAAATCTCCACCTCCCAGGCTGATGGTGCATGGCAAGCCTATTACGACGGTGGTCCGCAAGCACCATGTATCAAACTCGGACATGGCACTGGTTCAACGCCTACACTTATGGGCTTTGGCCAAGACAAGGACAAGCTGGTAGTTATTACCGATGGCTCTAAGCGTATGAAACTGGTAGCTTTCTGGCGTGACGAAATCCCCTCAGACGCACAGCAAGTGGCAGGATACGACAAGCGTATAGCCGGAGTGCACGAGGTTACATGTGGTCTTGGAACATCAACAGAGTGGATACAGTCTGAGCAGTCTGTTGTAGTAGGCGGCTATGACGCCTTTGTTGTAAACAATATTAATGTTACCAATCAGGAAATAAACGACAAGATTATTGGTGTAATCGCTATTGGTCCTATTGTCAAAGGCCCTCAAGGTGCCGAGTGTGTACGTTGGAATACAAAGGAGAAAAAGTGGGAGAGTAAGTGGACGCGCAGCGATGTAAGTTCTGTAAGTATGATTCCTGCCGTAAGTATCAAGTCAGAGATGGTATTTGTATGTGGCTGGAACGATGCTTCGGGCTGGGAAGTTACAGGACTTGACTGGAAGAGTGGTGCCACACGTCACCGCAGCATATTGGGCAAGAACAACCGAGCCAATGGTGCCTACGCCATCATTCAGTATCTTGCTAACGGCGACCTTTTATTCAACTCTGTTGCCGGACCAATCCGCGTAAAATATTGAGATAATTTAATCATCATATAACAGTTATGTCAATACTTCACTAAAAAATTACCGAAGTATTGTAATGACACACCCGAACATATTGAAATGTTCTATCAGTTCCATAAACAAGGCTTCTGTTCTTTATTCCTAGATACAGGTGATAAATAACAGATAAGAAACAGATTATAACAAGCCTCCGGCGGGGTTTTCGCTGGGGGATTTTGACCTTTGCACATATAAAAAGCAAAAAGAAAGCGATATCGGAGCGTATACCATAAAACAGACCACCGACTATTACAAAACGATATTACGTGCCTAACTGATCGGGGCAGTTCCTCCACCATGCGGACAAATCCCGGTAACAAAATGACAAAACGGACACTCACCAAAGAACAACATTTTTTTCTTTTTTCCTAAACACCTTCCAGCGAAGCACAGTGTATTTGTCAAGGGCGAAGGGTAAAAAATACCGCACGAGCGAAGCGAGCACAGGAGATTTTTTACCCGGAGAGTGAAACGTCCCTTTACAAATGCGGCGTGCGGAGTTACCTTTGTGCCGGAAAATAGAAAAATCACATGCCCATTCCGAAACCTCTGCTCCTTTTTGGCTTCTTCAGGAGTTCCAGATCTTCCTCCTGCTGCTTCTTTTTGGGAATAGGCTGCTCGATGTCCGGCGTTTTCTCCACCTGTTGATTTTTCGACTTCTCCGGCTCCTGCCGGGATTGAAGCTCTGCTTTGAGTTTGTCCCATTTCTCCTTTCTGATGCGTTCCGCACGTTCCACCTGCCGGGCTATTTCCGCCGGACTTCCGTTCTTGACGGCATTAAGATAGTCGAAGCTTTCCTCCGGCTCCCGGTCAAACCCCATGCGCCGATCAAAAGAGCTTTCACACTTCCGGAAAAAATCCGTCCGGTCAAAACCTCCCTTCACGTTGCCGCAGTTCTTCTTCCCGGTGTGGTTCGTTTTAGGGCTTAACTTCCTGGTGTTGCTCCGGTCTTTCCGGCTGACGATGATATGTGCGTGCATATCGCTGTCACTTTCACCGTCCCGGTTGAAATGGATCTTTGCATAATATTCCACATCATCGCTTTTCAAGCCTTTTCCGAAGCCCTCCGCATAGTTTCTCATCACATCCTGCCGTATGTACCGCCGTAAGGCTTCCGCACACTCCTGCGGAGTTCTGCCCATGCAGCGCAGCTCCTTCTCTGAAGGGCTGACAGTGATAACATAGAACTTTGCGTCAGTCCGGCTTAACTTAGCCTTGTTGTTGTCTATCTTGAATGTGACCTCCCTTGCGCTCACGTAGTCCCGGAACTGGTTGAAGAACGGCTGCACCTCCTCCCCTTTCTTCATCCTCTCCAAATCCTCATGCTGGAGATAGTTCGTCACCGCAACACAACTGCCTGTATTGGCATATGTGCCGTTACCGCTTCCCTGTATCTTCACGTTCATATCTTTTCCCTTTTGTTCTTCTCGTTCTTGTACAAGGCTTTTATATCATCGAAAAGCCCGGCTTTTCCTTTCGCATCGATATAGCTTGCGATATAGGAGAAGATCTTCTCCTGCCTTTGCGTCACAGCGTCCAGCCTTGCATAAATGGCTTGTTGGTTCTTCAGAAGCATATCCCTCGACTGACCGACTGCCTTTTCCGCCCGGTCCAAAGCCTGCTCCCTTATCCCGGCAAGGCTTGCAAGGTCACGCATGAATAGGTCATTGTCTTTTTGGTATTGGCTGAACTTTTTTTCCGTAAGTATCGAGTCCATGCTCATGGTCACCCTCATACTTGTACTGCCCATGGCTTCACAAGCCGGACGCAAGAAATCCTGCTCCTGCTTCCGGATGAACGCTATCACCTGATCACAGCGTTTGATAAGTTTCTGCATTTCCTTTGCCGGACTCTCATGCTCAACCGGGTTGATGCCGTACTTCTCGAAGTACTCCAGCGCACAGGAAAGGAACTCTTTCTTTGATACATTATTGGACTTTGCCAGCCTATCAAGCCGGGCAAACGTTTTTCGGTCAATGGTGACAGAAGTGGTGGTTTCCTTATCCATACAATTGCGGTTTTAATTGCTGTTTATATTATTAAATCTCTGATTTCCAAAGGTATGATTTTAACCACAATTTCAAACTAATTGTGGTTAAAAAACTTAAACGGCTGATATTCAGCCGTAACCCCGTAGGGCAAGAGGAAAAACAGGGTAAAGCCCGGTTTCCTCTTGCTATTCTTTCGACTGCCGAGCAATCGACGAACACCCTCCCCTGCGGTACGGCGAAAGCTCGTACAAGGGGGACGGGGAGAAGTCGGAGCGAGGCACAAAGAAAGAACCTATTCCACAAACAAAAAAACACATCAAAACGGCACAACAGGCTGCATAAAATATCAATATTTTGTTTCGCTATATGGAAACAAAATATTATCTTTGCAACACTAAAAAACTTTATATGGAAGCAAAATCAAGATTCAAGGTCAAATTATCCAACGAAGCCCAAGAGTTTTTAGACGGATTGCCCAACAAGGTACGTGAGAAGATCATTAGCAATATTCGTAAATCCACCTTTGTACTTGATCCAGATTTATTCAAGAAATTGGATGATACGGATATTTGGGAATTCAGAACGTTCTATAACAAAACCAAGTACAGGCTTCTTGCTTTTTGGGATAAGGACGATAAGATAAACACTCTGGTAATCGCAACACATGGGTTTATCAAGAAAACCCAAAAGACACCTCCCAAAGAAATAGCCAAAGCCGAAGAGATTAGAAAAGATTATTTTAATTCAAAAAGATAAAGCGTATGGAAGCAAAGAAATTTTATACACTCGAAGAAATCGAGGATAAATACATCGGAGAAAAAGGTACTCCCAAACGTGATGCCTACGAAGAAGAACTTAACTCTTTTTTGATAGGTGAAGCCATTAAACAAGCTCGCCAATCAAAGAACTTAACCCAAGAGGAATTAGGTAATCTGATAGGAGTGCAACGGGCTCAAATCTCCCGAATTGAAAACGGTAAGAATTTAACCTTTTCCACCATTGCAAGAGTTTTTAAGGCTATGGGGATAAGTGCTAAACTTGAAATCGGAAGCATGGGTAAAGTTGCGTTATGGTAACTAACTATACAACAAAAAGTTACATTAAATCCGGGATGCGTTTTCGCTCCCGGAAACTTCTTGTTTTATACATTAAAAGTCATATTTATACAAAATTTAACACGCCAAAAAATCTTCCTAATCCGTTGCACTTGGCTTTACTTGTTTCCACTCTCTCCCATTCTCCGGAAATTCGTCGTATCAAAAAACACGCTGAAAAGTGGAGCGAAGCGACCTCTATAAACCAAAAAAGAAACACTCCATTGCTTTACGGTAATTTTTAGTTTCTTTTTAGTTACTTTTACGGCATAGCATAACACATTGTGCTGTAATATCTTACAAAGGTCATCTACGACAAATTTCCGAGCATCTACGACAAATTTCCGAGCATCTACGACAAATTTCCGAAAAAAACGGTTATCTACGACAAATATTCTACGCCATATATTTGTTTTTGTCGTAGATAAATATTTCCTTTGCGAAAAGCATTAAAGTCATGGAGAAGAAAGACAAGAAACAGAGGGATATAGTCCTGTCGCAAGACAATGCGCTGACTACCGCACGCTACAAGTTCGACCTTATCGAAAAACGTGCCCTATACTCCATTATACGAAATATCCGGGCGCAATACATCGAGAACGAGAACGGCAGACGGGACTTATTCGATGATCTGATTATCACCATACACGAGGAAGAACTAAAGAAATGCGGTGACAATACCAAGATGCAAAACATCTACGATGCGCTAAAACGGCTTAGAAATCGCGATATAGAGATTAACAACGAAAAAATGTGGCTAAGTATCGGTTTTGTCAATTACGTCAAGCATATCAAAAATAAATCGTATTTTGAGGTGCAAGTTTCCAAAGAGGTACTACCCTATTACGTGGAACTCGCCCAAAACTTCACGAGTTACTCCATGACGGTAGCAATCGCACTCAAAAGCACATTCTCGCAAAGGTTTTACGAACTGTGCTGCCAATACCGAAACGCCGGGTTCTTTTTCTACACAGTCGAAAAGCTTCGGGAAATGTTCATGTTGGAAAAGAAATACAAACGGGGATGCGATTTCAAAAGGCGTGTACTTGACGATCCGCAAAAGGAACTCCGGGAGTTGTACAATGCCGGACAATGCGATTTATACTTCGAGTTCGAGCCAAAGAGCTACAAAGGCAAGGAAGTTACCGAATACAAATTCTACGTTTACACAAGGCAAACCGAACAACAAAAGCTATTGGAATACGAAAGCGCAAAACAGGCGATCATCTACATAACAACCACTATTTCGAGGTTCTCTAAAAGTGACAAAGGATATGTTAAGCGTGTAGTGAACGCCGTACAGTTACACCCGGAAATAGCCGTACAGGTGGCGCAAAAGATACAAAAGAAGTTTGAGCAATATATAGACAAGCCAGCCAAACAGATAGGGGCTATCATCCGGGTTTGCTTAATGGAAGATTTTGGTATAGAATAAAAAACATACAAGTATGAAAACAGGTGATAAAGTTATCGTACCAGCCGAAATAAACGGCTATGGCAGAGATTTACGGGCAATAGTTACAGAGATAGAGAAGTTCGCCGGGGCAATATTCGTAACAGTGATATTCACCGAACCATGTCCGGAAGCCTGCGGAAGAGGGGGGGGTGTTTACCATGACTTCCAGCTAATAGCAAGGTGATTTATTTTGCTATAATCGCAATAAATTGCAATAATATCTGTGATAAATTGCTATAATAATACTTATAACTACCTTTGCAACAGAATATAGCATTTTACAGCAATGGAGAAAGGACAGGAAAGCAAGCAAAAGAGGAAAACACCGCTTACCACCATAGCGATAAGCCAAGAGTACGCCAAAAAATTAGACGAGTATTTAAACGGTACGGGTATAACTCGCAAAGAATTTGTCGAGTTGTCCGTTGATTATTTCCAAAGAACCGGGTTCGACCTCCGGGGTGAAGCTTTTGACCTCTCCCCATTAGAAAAGGTTGCCGGGCGGCTGGAACAATCCGCAAAGATCATGGAACGACACAACGAGGGGACGGAAGCGGTGCACCTGCTTCTCCAAGCTGTCCGGGAACAGACCGCCAAGCAACTCCCAGCGCCGGAACTGATCGCCCATGCTGCCGAAGAAAAAGCAAAGGCAGAAGCCAAAAGCGAAGAACAAGAAAGGGAGATTGCCCGGCTGCGCTCCGAAAACTCCGCTTTGCTGGAGTACAAAGAAAAGGCATACCGGGAACTATGCCGGATACGTGATGAACAAAAAACCATAGGGAAGATAAAAGTAAATATAGAGTTATAAAAGAACATTTATAAATAAAAAAATCATGAATAAAGAAATTTTATTTATTTATCCTTTTGCCGGATTATGCAGCACATGAAGCTGTGTACTTTTCACAGGCTATTACAGCTGATGATTTTGCCATGAAAAAAAATCCAAAATATGTCAATAAGGTTGTCGCACCCACCTTAGAACCAATAAGTTCGATTGGTGGATTCCGCACATTACCCGATTATTCGTTTGACACAATGCCTGATGATTATGTAGCATTGGTATTAATTGGCGGTTTTGGTTGGAATACACCTGTTGCAGAAAAGGTTATGCCAATTATTAAAAGTGCTATTGAACAAGAAAAGGTTATAGGTGCGATTTGTAATGCAGCTTCATTCATGGCTAAGTGTGGTATTGACCGAGAAACAACATCAAAAACTTTGCAGAAGTCATCCGTAATACAGAAAATCTCAGTAACTTTGTCCTCGGTAATCATAGCAATTATTGTCTGTAAACTTTTGATATTTAACACTCTAAGATTACAACAATTTTTCGCTAATCACCATTTTTCAGGCACTTATATTTCGTCGAACTCACGTTAAATTATTTAATATACATACAATCTTGGATACTTGCTTAGACCTTATTGCTCTTCAATATACTTGCATGATTGTGATGGCCATGCTTGCATTTTTTGTGTTTGTGTCGCGCTACTATGTAACTTGCCGTAACAGACAGTTTGAGCAGTCGCGTTGGATGATTGTTGTGGCATTACTATTGTTTGTTGTACACTACATGTGTCAGATGCGGTTGGGTTGGCGACAACAGGGGAACGATGTGGGTGTTCTGTTTAATCTGCTGTTTTATTCGCCTTCGGCTATTTTGTTGTCATGGTCGCAGCTTAATATTCTGCGCGCTGGGCATAGACGTTGGAGTTTTATGCGCTATGGCGTTGTTGGATATGCTCTTATGGTATTGTGCATAGTCGCAGGTGTTATTTCAAATGGCAGTCTGCATATTGGTCCTATGCTATATGTTGCTGATGCTATTCATTTCTTTACTCTATTGTATTATACATGGGCACCGCTGAGGGAACTTGGTAATGTTCAACGTCGGCTCGACAGTGAACATGGTAATCCTGCAGATGCCTACCTGCGCACTATGCGCTTTGGTTTTTTTGTGGTGTGTGCGTTTGCTGTAATTTCGCCTCTTTATATATTGTCGCGGCCGCTGCTCTTTGTCTTTGGACCTTTGGGATTGATTTCGCTTTCGCTGTTTATTGTTAGTTTTACGGCGCTTGGATTTAGTATGTCCGAGGGAGTAACTGAGATTGTTACCGAGACTAACGACGAGATAGCCGCTGCTAAAGTCTTTAGGGAGATTGGGCCTGAGCGTATTGCCGAAATAGATATGGCGGTAAGCAAATGGCGAAGCGAGGGCGGTTTTAGAGATAGCAACTTGACATTATCCTCGTTTGCTCGTCGCATAATGGTTAATCGTACCGACGTTGCTTCGTATCTGACTTCCATATATGGTAAGAATTTCCGTACATGGCTTTCGGGTATTCGCGTGGAGGAGGCAAAGGCACTCATGGCTGCACACCCCGAATATAGTAACGAGGTTGTTTCTATGGAGTGCGGTTTCTCGTCGCGTGTGTATTTTCAGCGTCTGTTCAAGGAAAGGACGGGCTTGACTCCCGCCGAGTGGCGCCGTCAACGGTAATATACTGGTTATGTGTGCGTTTGCTACTGAATGTAAGGTGTAACTTTTGTACGAAGGTTACATAATAAGGCAAAGTGTAACCTTTCTTACTGTGACGTATCCTTTCTATAAGAGTGACACACAAGTGATGTCTTTGAGGTTTTTGATGGTTGATGCTCCTGTATCTTTGCATGAGGAAATTCAAACTATTCAAATATAAATTCTCAAAAACAATTCACTATGCAAAAAACCTATCTTTATTTAATGGTGTGTGTCATAGGGGCTATGTCTTTAGCTTCGTGTTCCGAAGATTCTATTTCTCCTGATGCTGGTGGCGATGGCGATGGCGACAGCACTACCGAAGTGCCTTTGGCACAAGTTGCAAAACCCAAACCTAACCCTTGGCTTGCACAGGAAGAGTATAGTATTACGCACTTCAATTCGGCTCAGACTGATGCTTTCTCGTCTGCTGTCAAGGATGGAACTTTCAATATCGATCTTTCCAAGTGTCAGATGACATGGAGCGGTCCTGTTAATTTGATGACTCTTGCTTCGACTTCGCCCAATTATATGTGGGGTATGAGTAGCGACCGCGTGTCGTATCTTGACATAAGCGACGGCAAACTTGAAAGGGTTGCCGAGGCTGGCTTGCCAGGGATTACAATGAAGACCCAGGAGCAACTGACACGTATAATTGCCGATCATGCTACTTACGACGAACTTTCCAAGACGGTTACCGATATATTGGGTCCGGTGCCACAAATGTCTATGGCCAACGGTAATTATGTCTTGTGCGACAAGGATAACTATGCTTACACCAATGCAGGTCAGGTAATGGCACGCTATCGCCTTGCCAATCCTAATAATCCCAAGGATGGTATCATGTTGGATCATCAGATAAGACTTACGAATTTTACCTTCGGCTCTTTTACACTCGTAGGCGCTACTATGACCTATGACGGACACCTTGTTGTGGCTGCTCAGAACGGACTTCTTGTGCTGAATCGTGCTCTTACTACAATCGAAGATTCATACCCTCTTCCATCAGACCAGATTCTCACCAACTCTATCTGCATCGACGAGAATGGCGGTGTTTACGTAGCAAGTAACAGCCGCACACCAGGCGGAAAAGGCCTTATGCAGAAACTCATCTGCAAGGACGGCAAAATCTCCACCTCCCAGGCTGATGGTGCATGGCAAGCCTATTACGACGGTGGTCCGCAAGCACCATGTATCAAACTCGGACATGGCACTGGTTCAACGCCTACACTTATGGGCTTTGGCCAAGACAAGGACAAGCTGGTAGTTATTACCGATGGCTCTAAGCGTATGAAACTGGTAGCTTTCTGGCGTGACGAAATCCCCTCAGACGCACAGCAAGTGGCAGGATACGACAAGCGTATAGCCGGAGTGCACGAGGTTACATGTGGTCTTGGAACATCAACAGAGTGGATACAGTCTGAGCAGTCTGTTGTAGTAGGCGGCTATGACGCCTTTGTTGTAAACAATATTAATGTTACCAATCAGGAAATAAACGACAAGATTATTGGTGTAATCGCTATTGGTCCTATTGTCAAAGGCCCTCAAGGTGCCGAGTGTGTACGTTGGAATACAAAGGAGAAAAAGTGGGAGAGTAAGTGGACGCGCAGCGATGTAAGTTCTGTAAGTATGATTCCTGCCGTAAGTATCAAGTCAGAGATGGTATTTGTATGTGGCTGGAACGATGCTTCGGGCTGGGAAGTTACAGGACTTGACTGGAAGAGTGGTGCCACACGTCACCGCAGCATATTGGGCAAGAACAACCGAGCCAATGGTGCCTACGCCATCATTCAGTATCTTGCTAACGGCGACCTTTTATTCAACTCTGTTGCCGGACCAATCCGCGTAAAATATTGAGATAATTTAATCATCATATAACAGTTATGTCAATACTTCACTAAAAAATTACCGAAGTATTGTAATGACACACCCGAACATATTGAAATGTTCTATCAGTTCCATAAACAAGGCTTCTGTTCTTTATTCCTAGATACAGGTGATAAATAACAGATAAGAAACAGATTATAACAAGCCTCCGGCGGGGTTTTCGCTGGGGGATTTTGACCTTTGCACATATAAAAAGCAAAAAGAAAGCGATATCGGAGCGTATACCATAAAACAGACCACCGACTATTACAAAACGATATTACGTGCCTAACTGATCGGGGCAGTTCCTCCACCATGCGGACAAATCCCGGTAACAAAATGACAAAACGGACACTCACCAAAGAACAACATTTTTTTCTTTTTTCCTAAACACCTTCCAGCGAAGCACAGTGTATTTGTCAAGGGCGAAGGGTAAAAAATACCGCACGAGCGAAGCGAGCACAGGAGATTTTTTACCCGGAGAGTGAAACGTCCCTTTACAAATGCGGCGTGCGGAGTTACCTTTGTGCCGGAAAATAGAAAAATCACATGCCCATTCCGAAACCTCTGCTCCTTTTTGGCTTCTTCAGGAGTTCCAGATCTTCCTCCTGCTGCTTCTTTTTGGGAATAGGCTGCTCGATGTCCGGCGTTTTCTCCACCTGTTGATTTTTCGACTTCTCCGGCTCCTGCCGGGATTGAAGCTCTGCTTTGAGTTTGTCCCATTTCTCCTTTCTGATGCGTTCCGCACGTTCCACCTGCCGGGCTATTTCCGCCGGACTTCCGTTCTTGACGGCATTAAGATAGTCGAAGCTTTCCTCCGGCTCCCGGTCAAACCCCATGCGCCGATCAAAAGAGCTTTCACACTTCCGGAAAAAATCCGTCCGGTCAAAACCTCCCTTCACGTTGCCGCAGTTCTTCTTCCCGGTGTGGTTCGTTTTAGGGCTTAACTTCCTGGTGTTGCTCCGGTCTTTCCGGCTGACGATGATATGTGCGTGCATATCGCTGTCACTTTCACCGTCCCGGTTGAAATGGATCTTTGCATAATATTCCACATCATCGCTTTTCAAGCCTTTTCCGAAGCCCTCCGCATAGTTTCTCATCACATCCTGCCGTATGTACCGCCGTAAGGCTTCCGCACACTCCTGCGGAGTTCTGCCCATGCAGCGCAGCTCCTTCTCTGAAGGGCTGACAGTGATAACATAGAACTTTGCGTCAGTCCGGCTTAACTTAGCCTTGTTGTTGTCTATCTTGAATGTGACCTCCCTTGCGCTCACGTAGTCCCGGAACTGGTTGAAGAACGGCTGCACCTCCTCCCCTTTCTTCATCCTCTCCAAATCCTCATGCTGGAGATAGTTCGTCACCGCAACACAACTGCCTGTATTGGCATATGTGCCGTTACCGCTTCCCTGTATCTTCACGTTCATATCTTTTCCCTTTTGTTCTTCTCGTTCTTGTACAAGGCTTTTATATCATCGAAAAGCCCGGCTTTTCCTTTCGCATCGATATAGCTTGCGATATAGGAGAAGATCTTCTCCTGCCTTTGCGTCACAGCGTCCAGCCTTGCATAAATGGCTTGTTGGTTCTTCAGAAGCATATCCCTCGACTGACCGACTGCCTTTTCCGCCCGGTCCAAAGCCTGCTCCCTTATCCCGGCAAGGCTTGCAAGGTCACGCATGAATAGGTCATTGTCTTTTTGGTATTGGCTGAACTTTTTTTCCGTAAGTATCGAGTCCATGCTCATGGTCACCCTCATACTTGTACTGCCCATGGCTTCACAAGCCGGACGCAAGAAATCCTGCTCCTGCTTCCGGATGAACGCTATCACCTGATCACAGCGTTTGATAAGTTTCTGCATTTCCTTTGCCGGACTCTCATGCTCAACCGGGTTGATGCCGTACTTCTCGAAGTACTCCAGCGCACAGGAAAGGAACTCTTTCTTTGATACATTATTGGACTTTGCCAGCCTATCAAGCCGGGCAAACGTTTTTCGGTCAATGGTGACAGAAGTGGTGGTTTCCTTATCCATACAATTGCGGTTTTAATTGCTGTTTATATTATTAAATCTCTGATTTCCAAAGGTATGATTTTAACCACAATTTCAAACTAATTGTGGTTAAAAAACTTAAACGGCTGATATTCAGCCGTAACCCCGTAGGGCAAGAGGAAAAACAGGGTAAAGCCCGGTTTCCTCTTGCTATTCTTTCGACTGCCGAGCAATCGACGAACACCCTCCCCTGCGGTACGGCGAAAGCTCGTACAAGGGGGACGGGGAGAAGTCGGAGCGAGGCACAAAGAAAGAACCTATTCCACAAACAAAAAAACACATCAAAACGGCACAACAGGCTGCATAAAATATCAATATTTTGTTTCGCTATATGGAAACAAAATATTATCTTTGCAACACTAAAAAACTTTATATGGAAGCAAAATCAAGATTCAAGGTCAAATTATCCAACGAAGCCCAAGAGTTTTTAGACGGATTGCCCAACAAGGTACGTGAGAAGATCATTAGCAATATTCGTAAATCCACCTTTGTACTTGATCCAGATTTATTCAAGAAATTGGATGATACGGATATTTGGGAATTCAGAACGTTCTATAACAAAACCAAGTACAGGCTTCTTGCTTTTTGGGATAAGGACGATAAGATAAACACTCTGGTAATCGCAACACATGGGTTTATCAAGAAAACCCAAAAGACACCTCCCAAAGAAATAGCCAAAGCCGAAGAGATTAGAAAAGATTATTTTAATTCAAAAAGATAAAGCGTATGGAAGCAAAGAAATTTTATACACTCGAAGAAATCGAGGATAAATACATCGGAGAAAAAG
>CEAB01046477.1_pt1 | contig 84425 bp, 84 predicted proteins | sample 557651 | NCBI WGS metagenome assembly CEAB01 (sample SAMEA3182046, study PRJEB8094) | gut metagenome | biome: human; feature: gut; material: Stool; isolation source: human stools | place: Canada | collected 2011-11-15 | reverse complement strand
GTTACCGATTGTCAGCAATTAGGTTACACTTCTCTTCAAAAATGCGACAATGGCTTAAAATGTCCGTTTGGCGAATATTGGGCTTGCCCAAAGGTTGAAGAAAAAGCTGTTCTCGGTGAATGTACCGGCTATGCCAAGAACTGCTCTATCGGACAGATATTAAACAGTGACGGCACCTGTACGGATGATAACAGCAAGACGCCGATAGGTGTTGTTGTTTATATCAGCGGCGGCAGTGATAAATGCGGCCAGGCTCTGGCATTACAAGATTTGGGGGATATGGCATGGTCAACTGAACATGTTGATATTCCGGACTTACCAAATTATACAAGTTCTTCGGTTGCTGAGCAAGATTTTGATAGTTGTGGAAATACACAAAAGATTATAAAACAAGGAAACTCGGCTACTTATCCTGCGGCATGGACAGCGGTAAACTATGTCCCAAGTTCCGTTCCGGCGACTAAAGGAAAATGGTGTTTGCCTGCTGCCGGTATTGGTCGTTCAATGATGAACAACTATGATAAAATTAATTCAGGCCTTTCCAAAGCCGGAGTTGAACCGTTTCAGAAAGAATTAGGCCGTAGCCACTGTATTTGGACGTCGTCCGAGATCAATCGCAGCCACGCGTGGTTCTTCTGTGGAAACTCTGACAGCTACGGCAATATCTTCGGCAGTGTGTACGACTACGTCAGCAAGGACGGCCGTGGCGGCCTCTTCGTTCGCCCTGTGCTTGCTTTTTAATTCCGATTATGTCTTGAGAATAAAAAAAACAGGAACTTTGCGGTTCCTGTTTTTTTTTACCAGTCGAGGCCATAAATACTGTCTGCGGTACGCCTGGTGTAGCGTTTTACCCATTTTTGCGCCTGCTTGAAATCGGGGGTATAAAATCCGTCCGAATCGGGTTTGGCTTTGGTAAATTTTTTACGCCAGTCGATGCCGTTCAGGCTGCCGAGCGGAATTTGGGCAAGCTGTCTGGCGCTGATGTTTTTGGTGATAATCGCGCCTTCGAGCCAGCGGCGGCTCATGATGCCGTTGCGGCTGCCGTCAGGACAAGCGCGGAAACCGGTAATGTAACGCGCCAGTTGTTTGGGCGAATCGCCTTTGCAAAGCCCTTGGTAAAACATGGATTGACAGCCTTTATCCGCAAAAGTTCCGTCAGCGTGATGTTGGCAGAAGAGTTCTATGCCCAGATTGTAAACAAAATCGCAGGCGGCGATAATCTCTTCATCGCGCATTTCCCGTGTGACAAAACACATTGCCGGAAAGACATATTTTTCAAGGTGCTTTTCCAAAGCTTTTTCGCCGTCTTTGTAACTTACCCGTTGTCCGTTTTTGAATTTGGCGGACGTAACGCCCGGGCCGCCGGTAACCTTTTTCTCACCTTTGCGAATTTCGGCAATATCGTGCCAGTCTTCGCTGTAAGTGATAACGGCTTTGACGGAATCCCGCAGGAAAAGTGTGCGGGAGTAGTTGTATTCCGCGGCGTCGTTGTCGGCAACGATTTGGGGCGTAACTTCAAAGCTGAAAGACGAAACGTTGTTTTCTTCGGAACAGCTGCACAAACATGCGATAATTGCTGCGAGGATAATAATATTCTTTTTCATATTGTTTATAATTATAAGTTTCTGAAAAAAAATATAGCAGATTTTACCCCGTTTGGCAAGAATATTTTGTCAAAAATTTGGAAAAATCAAAAAGAACATATTGATTTTATTCGATTTGTCTGCTATAATAAAATTCTAAAAAAATATTATTATTAACTAAAAAAATAAAAATTATGAAGACATTAGTTTTTTCTGTCATCTTTTCTTTGATGACTGTTTTATCAGCAAGCGCCCAGTGTGTAAATTGTAAGTGTGCTCAGGTGAAGAATGATTCCGTTGCAACTGTTGTTGATACGACAGTATCTGTTGCTCCGGTTGTTGAAGCGCCTGAAGCGGCATCTACCGGGCGGACAGTGTTCGTTGAACCGGCAACGGAAAAATACGAAAGTGTTGTTCTGATTGTTAAAAACGCAGGGTTCAATGACGAAACCTGTACCTTCGTTTTTGGAGGCAAGTATTATGTGGGGAAGACTTTAGCTTATGAGTTGGCTAAATGCTACAAAGTAGGGTATAAAGTAGTTTCCACGGTCGCTGATCCTACTTTAGGCGCAGTTCATTATATTTTGGAAAGGCGCATAAAGTAAAAAAAAACTAAAAAGAAGAGCTGTATCCCGCAACGGATTACAGCTCTTTTTTTTATTTGAGGCTAGTCACTTTCCTCAATGTTTCTTCCTTAAAGCACGGCAGGTACATATTATCTATAACCGACGGTTCTTTTTCATAAAATTCAACAAGGCTGATTTGAGACAGCTGCTTTAAGGGCAAATGCGCAAACTGATAAGGCGTTATGCGTTTTAACAAAACGGCACTGCACAGCCAACGTAGTTTGATATTCTGTTCCGAAAGGAGCGTATCCGCAGGGTAAGCCGCCATAGCTATGGCACAGTCGGTCAATGTTTGTTCACCATTCAGGGCATTCAGATAGTTGCTCTGCCAAAAGGAATCGCGGCCGATATGTTCTATATATAAAGCGGTGCCCAGAAGTTCCGACTCGCTTAAGTATCTTTGGACACAGAAGAGAGCCATTTGGAGCGAATCGGTAAGATATTCTTCATTTACAGCCGATGTTTTGGGAGATGGAGCACAGCTATGCAGATTTTTTACGCAGGCCAGCAGATTTTGTTTCTGTTCCTGCAACAGACTCTGATTATATTCAAAATAGTCTATTACTCTGGCGTTTTCCGGCAAAGCTTCAGTAGCTTGTTGAGAATTGTTAGTTAGAAAAAATAATCCGGCACAAATGACTACTCCCGTTGCTACGGCAATTGCAATAACAAGAATTTTAGCGCATTCTTTAATGAATTGTTTTAACTTATTCATAAGGCATAAAAATATTGAGTTAATAATAAAATTGTCATTGGTATGATAAGTGGATTTTTATAATTTGCAAGAATTATTTAAAAAAATGAAGCAGAAGATGAAGAATCTTCTGCTTCGGGCTGTCGAAAGAGGAAAAATTACATCGGGCTGACCAGCATCATCATTTGTTTGCCTTCAAGTTTGGGCGCCGAATCGAGTTTGCATAAGCCTTCCAAATCTTCCAGCAGGCGGTCAAGAACCGCTTTCCCCATATCGTTGGCGCTGAGTTCACGGCCTTTATAACGCATGGTGAATTTTACCTTATTACCTTCTTTTAAGAATTTTTTGGCTTGTTTGACTTTTACTTCATAATCATGCGTATCAATCATCGGGCGGAGTTTTAGTTCCTTGATTTCAACGACTTTTTGATTCTTTTTGGCTTCGTTTTTGCGTTTTTGGACTTCATATTTATATTTGCCATAGTCTAAAACCTTGCAGACCGGCGGGGGTGCCTGCGGAGAGATTTCAATCAAATCCAGTCCGGCTTCCGCCGCAATGCTTAAAGCTTCCTTTATGGAAATGATTCCGCGGTTTTCGCCGTCAGCGTCAATCAGGCGAACTTCTTTTACTTTTATGTCTTCATTAATGCGTGGTCCGTCGCTTTCACGTACTGGCGCATTGGAACTCTCTTTTATTATTGTAGCCTCCTAAATTTATTATTTAACACATATATATTACAGAACTAATATCTCTTGGCAAGAAGAATCATTTGAAACCGGTATGGAATCTTCAGACTGAAAAAGAATCTTTAACAGTGCCAAAATCAGTGTTATTGTACCAATATAACAGAACAAGGGTTAATTTTTGGTTTGCAAACAGGGTGAAAATGAATTTTTTTTGCATTTAAAATTATGCATATTCAATGCGTTAGTTAACAGATGTGAAAAAAGTTTATTTTTTTTGAAAAAAGTTATTGACTTTCCCCGTGCATCGTTCTATAAACCACTTCGTCGACGGGCAGTGAGCCACAGAGATTGAGGCTGAGAGCGGTCGACAGGTTATAACTACAGGGATTGAATATGAAGAAGAGGGGATACGCAGACGGTGTACTGTAAAGTATAATAAAGTCTGTGATATTTCTAAAGGAACCAAGAAAATTCTTTTGAAGAAAGTAAGACAGACAGGATTGAGAAATCATTTTAATATGAGAGTTTGATCCTGGCTCAGAACGAACGCTGGCGGCAGGCTTAACACATGCAAGTTGAACGAGAGTGTTAGATAGCTTGCTATTTAGCATGAAAGTAGCGCACTGGTGAGTAACACGTGGGAACGTACCTATAGGTGGGGGATAACGTTTGGAAACGAACGCTAATACCGCATACGCCCTGAGGGGGAAAGATTTATTGCCGATAGATCGGCCCGCGGAAGATTAGGTAGTTGGTGGGGTAAAGGCCTACCAAGCCGACGATCTATAGCTGGTCTGAGAGGACGATCAGCCACATTGGAACTGAGACACGGTCCAGACTCCTACGGGAGGCAGCAGTGAGGAATATTGGGCAATGGAGGCAACTCTGACCCAGCCATGCCGCGTGAGTGAAGAAGGTTTTCGGATTGTAAAGCTCTTTCGCACGGGACGATGATGACGGTACCGTGATAAGAAGCCCCGGCTAACTTCGTGCCAGCAGCCGCGGTAATACGAAGGGGGCAAGCGTTGTTCGGAATTACTGGGCGTAAAGGGAGTGTAGGCGGTTATGTAAGATAGCGGTGAAATGCCGGGGCTCAACCTCGGAATTGCCGTTATAACTATGTAACTAGAATGATAGAGAGGATAGCGGAATACCCAGTGTAGAGGTGAAATTCGTAGATATTGGGTAGAACACCGGTGGCGAAGGCGGCTATCTGGCTATAAATTGACGCTGAGGCTCGAAAGCATGGGGATCAAACAGGATTAGATACCCTGGTAGTCCATGCTGTAAACGATGAATGCTGGTTGTCGGACTGATGTTCGGTGACGAAGTTAACGCGATAAGCATTCCGCCTGGGGAGTACGGTCGCAAGATTAAAACTCAAAGGAATTGACGGGGACCCGCACAAGCGGTGGAGCATGTGGTTTAATTCGATGCAACGCGAAGAACCTTACCAACTCTTGACATCCTTATCGGGGGGCACAGAGATGAGCCCTTTCAGTTAGGCTGGATAAGTGACAGATGCTGCATGGCTGTCGTCAGCTCGTGTCGTGAGATGTTGGGTTAAGTCCCGCAACGAGCGCAACCCCTGCTTTCAGTTGCCAGCGAGTAAAGTTGGGCACTCTGAAAGGACTGCCGGTGACAAGCCGGAGGAAGGTGGGGATGACGTCAAGTCATCATGGCTCTTACGAGTTGGGCTACACACGTGCTACAATGGTGCTTACAGAGGGAAGCAAGATCGCGAGATTGAGCCAATCTTAAAAAAGCATCTCAGTTCAGATTGTACTCTGCAACTCGAGTACATGAAGTTGGAATCGCTAGTAATCGCGGATCAGCATGCCGCGGTGAATACGTTCCCGGGTCTTGTACACACCGCCCGTCACGCCATGGGAGTTTGTTCTGCCTGACGGCGTTGAGCTAACCTCGCAAGAGGAGGCTGGCGACCACGGTAGGGTAAGCGACTGGGGCGAAGTCGTAACAAGGTAGCTGTAGGGGAACCTGCGGCTGGATCACCTCCTTTCAAAGACAAAAAAAGTATGGTATACCGTCTACGTATCCTCTTCGACAAGAAAAGAAAAACTGGTGAGAGACCTTTAAGTTGAATTAAGGGTTTGTAGCTCAGGTGGTTAGAGCGCACGCCTGATAAGCGTGAGGTCGGAAGTTCAAGTCTTCCCAGACCCACCACTTAATTGGGGGTATAGCTCAGCTGGGAGAGCACCTGCTTTGCAAGCAGGGGGTCAGGAGTTCGATCCTCCTTACCTCCACCAAGAATTTCTTTTCAGGATAGTTATAAAGAAACAGTGAATAAGAAAAAGAAACGAATTAGAGTAAAATCTAAGGAGAATAAAAAAGTAAAAGTATAATTACACCTTTTATGATATATGAAAATATGAAATAAAACGGGTAAATTTTACTGAGAAGTATAGATAAGCAAATTATTTATACGTTAAGAATCAAGCGATAGGTAAGGGCATTTGGTGAATGCCTTGGCAATCAGAGGCGAAGAAGGACGTGATACACTGCGAAAAGCCGTGGGGAGTTGTGAATAAGCATTGATCCGCGGATGTCCGAATGGGGAAACCCACAGAGCAATCTGTATCTTAAAATGAATACATAGTTTTAAGAGGCGAACGCAGGGAACTGAAACATCTAAGTACCTGTAGGAAAGGAAATCAACCGAGACTCCGAAAGTAGTGGCGAGCGAAATCGGACCAGCCGATGGATAAATCATTAAGAATCAGAACAGCGTGGAAAAGCTGACCGTAGAGGGTGATAGTCCCGTACGAGTAGAAAGATGATTTATTCTTGAGTAGGGCGGAGCACGAGAAATTCTGTCTGAAAATGGGGAGACCACTCTCCAAGGCTAAGTACTACTGATTGACCGATAGTGAACAAGTACCGTGAGGGAAAGGTGAAAAGCACCCCGATAAGGGGAGTGAAAAAGAACCTGAAACCGAATGCTTACAAGCAGTTGGAGGGGCTTTGAGCCCTGACAGCGTACCTTTTGTATAATGGGTCAGCGAGTTAGTTTATGTAGCAAGCTTAAGCCGATAGGTGTAGGCGCAGCGAAAGCGAGTGTTAATAGCGCGATAAGTTACATGAATTAGACCCGAAACCGGGTGATCTAGCCATGAACAGGCTGAAGGTTGGGTAACACCAACTGGAGGGCCGAACCCACTTCTGTTGAAAAAGAAGGGGATGATTTGTGGCTAGGGGTGAAAGGCCAATCAAACCCGGAAATAGCTGGTTCTCCGCGAAAACTATTTAGGTAGTGCGGTGAGCGGACACCTTGAGGGGTAGAGCACTGGAAGAACTAGGGGGGAGCGATCCTTACCAAATTTTACCAAACTCCGAATACTCAAGAGTGATACTCACCAGACAGACATTAGGTGCTAAGGTCTAGTGTCGAGAGGGAAAGAGCCCAGACCGTCAATTAAGGTCCCCAAATTATGGCTAAGTGGTAAAGGAAGTGAATTGTCCAAAACAGTCAGGAGGTTGGCTTAGAAGCAGCCATCCTTTAAAGAAAGCGTAATAGCTCACTGATCTAAACAAGACGATTTGCGCCGAAGATGTAACGGGGCTAAAGCCATATACCGAAATTACGGATTTGCACTTTTGTGCAAGTGGTAGCGGAGCGTTCTGTAGGCCTGCGAAGGTGAACCGTAAGGTTTGCTGGAGGTATCAGAAGTGAGAATGCTGACATGAGTAGCGAAAAGAAGAGTGAGAGACTCTTCCGCTGAAAGTCCAAGGTTTCCTGCGTAAAGCTAATCTGCGCAGGGTTAGTCGGCCCCTAAGGCGAGGCAGAGATGCGTAGCTGATGGGAATCAGGTTAATATTCCTGAACCAACTAGGAAGTGACGGATTGAGTAAATTGTAAATGATTATTGGATTTTGTTTGCAGTGAATCAGTCCCAGGAAATAGCCCTAGTATAGACCGTACCCTAAACCGACACAGGTGGACAGGTAGAGTATACCAAAGCGCTTGAGAGAACTATGTTGAAGGAACTAGGCAAATTACTTGCGTAACTTCGGGATAAGCAAGCCCCATGGTAAGGCAACTTATTGTGGGGGGCACAAACTAGGGGGTAGCGACTGTTTACTAAAAACACAGGACTCTGCTAAATTGAAAGATGAAGTATAGGGTCTGACGCCTGCCCGGTGCTGGAAGGTTAAGGAGAGATGTGCAAGCATTGAACTGAAGCCCCAGTAAACGGCGGCCGTAACTATAACGGTCCTAAGGTAGCGAAATTCCTTGTCGGGTAAGTTCCGACCTGCACGAATGGCGTAACGACTTCCCCGCTGTCTCCAACATAGACTCAGCGAAATTGAATTCTGAGTTAAGATGCTCAGTACCCGCGGTTAGACGGAAAGACCCCGTGAACCTTTACTATAGCTTTGCAGTGGTATTAGGTAAGAGATGTGTAGGATAGGTGGGATGCTATGAAGTTAGGGCGCTAGCCTTAATGGAGCAGACGTTGAAATACCACCCTTTTGTTATTTGATATCTAACCTGCTCCCGTTATCCGGGAGAGGGACCCTGCATGGTGGGTAGTTTGACTGGGGCGGTCGCCTCCCAAAGAGTAACGGAGGCGCGCAAAGGTTGGCTCAGATTGGTCGGAAATCAATCGTTGAGTGCAATGGCATAAGCCAGCCTGACTGCGAGAGTGACAATTCGAGCAGAGACGAAAGTCGGTCATAGTGATCCGGTGGTCCCGAGTGGAAGGGCCATCGCTCAACGGATAAAAGGTACTCCGGGGATAACAGGCTGATTCCGCCCAAGAGTTCACATCGACGGCGGAGTTTGGCACCTCGATGTCGGCTCATCACATCCTGGGGCTGGAGAAGGTCCCAAGGGTTCGGCTGTTCGCCGATTAAAGTGGTACGCGAGCTGGGTTTAGAACGTCGTGAGACAGTTCGGTCCCTATCTGCCGTGGGTGTAGGATACTTGAAAGGATTTGTCTTTAGTACGAGAGGACCGAGATGAACGAACCTCTGGTGTACCAGTTGTTCTGCCAAGAGCAACGCTGGGTAGCTAAGTTCGGACGGGATAACCGCTGAATGCATCTAAGCGGGAAACCCACCTTGAAACTAGGTATCCCAATTAAGATCGTGGTAGACCACCACGTTGATAGGTCAGGTGTGTAAGCACAGCGATGTGTTTAGCTAACTGATACTAATAATCTGATTGGCTTGATTTACTTAACGTATAAATAATTTGCTGTGATTGAAATAATTCGTTCCTGTATGGTGTTTAGATGATCTGGTGGTAATAGCAAAGGTGTCCCACCCGATCCCATTCCGAACTCGGTCGTTAAACCCTTTTGCGCCTATGGTACTTTGTCTTAAGGCACGGGAGAGTCGGTCGCTGCCAGATCTTCTAAACATCATATTGACCCTTTTTCTTATCACATTCCTTTATACTAAGTCACCCTCTGAAATTCAAATTTCAGAGGGTGTTCTTTTGTTATCTAGTTAAGATACTCACAGAATGCGAGAGAGAGTTTTGTTTGATGTTCTCTCTGCTGCAGGTCGACTATGGTGATATAGGCCTCAGAGGCCCCCTGCCGTTCATGAAACAACTCGCTATGGCCACCTCATGCTCCTCAATTTGGATATCAGCGCCGTCCCTCCTTTTAGAAAAATAGCGAAAACTTGCGCAAAAAGCAGGGGAACCCTCAAAAAACGGAAATGCGAACAAGCTTGCATGGAACAGACAACTTCAATATGACAAGATGCTCTAATATCTGCAAAATGAATTTTAATTAAAATAATGGGATGCAATTCATAAATAAAAAAAGGGAAGGAAAATAATCATTCATTTTCTGTTTCCAAAACGAGCGGCATATGGTCACTAAATTTGAGCCATTCTTTTCCCTCAATGCTAAAGTTTTTTAAAGTAGAAATATTTTGACGTCCCATAAATGCATAATCAATGTGAAAACCACGCGCCGCATCCCGATGATAATAGCTGGTCGGTAACGACTCATGCCCATGTTTAATGTGATTAATTTCGTGATATGCGCTAAACATTTCTAATTCGCTCATGAGTTCAAGAAAACGTGCGTAATTATGTTCTTTCTTATGATAATGATTCCATTGCATATTGCTGTTAAAATCACCTATCATAATCATTGAAGGTGTAAAAAAGCGGGAATAACGCTCCATAAATACACACATTTGTCCGATATAATCCCAGTCGGGATTGCCTTTTACCTTGGAGGCCCAAATTCCGGTTACTGAACACTCTTCTCCGCGCGGAGATGAAACAACAGTAGGCAAGACATATTTGAACTCAGGGGAGAAAAAATCAGCCATTCGCAATGTGAAACCATGAAAGCTGAAAATACTCATTCCTTTAAAGGCTTTATCGCCGCACCATAAATGATTGTTTGCAGGAATAAAGATATTTTTTTCTTTCAAATAATCAGGGCTTTCGCTTTCTTGGATTATCCAGATATCAGCGTTGAATTTTTCTAAGGCTTGGAATTTGTTGCGAAAGCCGCCGTTGCAGTTCCAACTGATAATTTTCATTTTTTCTCCACAACCGTCTTTTTATTTGCTGAAAATAACAAGGGCAGAATTTAACGCCATTTGATTCTGATTCTGGAAAGTTCTCGACCGTCATTTAAAGATTTGATACTATGCAGGGAAGTCATCGGTTCAGTCATCTGTGTCAAAGCCTCTACCTGTTCGCCGTAATGGCCTTCTTTTTTGAAACAGATTTCCAGCTCTGCTGTTGAATGATTTAAACGTAATTCAGGATCAACGCTTTCTGTCGCCCAAAGGGGATAAACCGCATTGTTGACATGCTGGTTCAGGTCGATATCGTCAAAACGAACATGAAATTCCCGACGATAATCGATTTTTTCCAAATCCGGCAAACGCGGAAAATCTGTCGGCAAAGCCCTTTCTTCGATAGCTGAATACTCCGGCAGATTATCTCTCAGACAAACGGGGCGTTTCTTTTCAAAATTAATCAGTATCCACTGGCTTGAAGCCCGGATTAAATCTTCTCCACTGGTATTAATTACGTGAAAATCCCTGATTGCGCCGAGTTTCTTTTCTTCAGACGGCCAGGTAATAATTTTAATCTGTTCATGAATCTTGGGCAGGCGGTTAATTTTTATATGATAATTGCTTCCGACCCAGGCCAGTCCGCGGGAGAGGCAATATTCCAGTCCCAGTTCCATTTTTGAAGCGTGTTCGTCGGCGATATCCTGAAAAATATTAAGCAGCGTAACGATTCTCAGGACGCTGTTCTTATTGCATTCGTAAGACCTGATAACATATTCTTTTTCATGTTTAGTTACCTGTACCATTTTTTCCTCTGTTCAGATTGATGCGTTTTTGTAAATAAGATTTAAATCGGTTTTGGCAACGCCGCCGGCTGATGGTACGCTTAAGAAAACCATGTCCGGAAGTCGGTTTTTGAAAAACTTCTGCCATATAGGCAAAATCATCGCTGTTGTAAATAACAACAAGCCATTTAGCAGGGGAGGCAGAAACAAGCTCGATTCTTTTTCTTTTAATCCTGTAAATCTGGTTGTTTTTCGGAGTTGTATCGACAATTTTCAAGCCACAGTAATTTGCCAGTTCGCGCACGTCATCAATCATATAAGTCGGGCAGTGTGTCGGCAAAAAGACCGGTCGGCGTCCCAATATATTATTTAATTCTTCATAGTCGCCGAAAAAGCCGTGCCCGTATCCTTGTAACTCCGGATAATCATCAACCGTTGCAAACTTGATATTTTTAAGATTAAGCTGTCCTTTAAGGGGATTGAAAAACGTTTTTGCCGTGATGATGCCGTAACAGTCTTTTTTGCTGACGTTAAAAACATCGGGAATATGATTATATGTTCCGATAACTACATAATCATCGTTTAATTTGGCAACTTCTTCTTCATTATGCGAATAGGAAACAACAATTTTCCCTTCTGCCATTTTTTCAAAAGAAATCCCATATTCTATAATCATTTTCAAATAGCCGAAAAAGTCTGTATTTCCATAAAATACGACATTTTTCTTAAGTTTTAAGGCCGCCAGAAATGCTGTAATATACATTTCCGGATGTGTCGGATAAACCGGAAGGAATATCTTTGATTTTCGGCTTTTGCGAATGAGTTTAACCAGACATTTCAATGTATCGGCTTCTTTGAGGGCAAAACCGTCAGAATAAATGCCGTAAAAGTCAGCAACGACGGCATTGATAGACGGCGCCAGTTCTCTGAGCCTTTTGATGTTAGTCGGCGGCCGAAAATATGTTGTTTGGTCAAGTTTCATATCGCCGGTATGATAAACAACCGCGTTAGGCGATTTTATGATTAATCCCAGACTGTCAAAACAGGTATGCGAAGAAGCCAGTACTTCTATTTCCAAAGAACCAATGCTAAGGCGGCTGCCGTCCTCAATAACGTTAAACTTAGGCCATAAATTTTGTGGAAAGTGATACCCTTGCAAAAGGTCATAGAGTATCATAAACGTATATTTCCCGGCATACAAAGACGGAAGCTTATAGCCCGCTTTCAAATAATGGATAATACCGTTAAGATGGTCAGGATGTGAATGGGTTAAAAAAAGGGCTTTAGGCATATCTTCTTTATCGGACAGAATATCCCGAATATCGGGAACTGCTGCCGCTGAATTTTGTATGCCTAAAGCCTGATGATTGTCAAATTTGCCCAAATCGACCAATATCGTTGTCGACTGACGTTTTCCGTTACTGCGAATGACATCGGTATAACGATAACAATGGCCGCTGATTTGGTCAATATTATTGCCTCCCAGTGGCTGCCAATAAAGTCCGGTATTTTTAATTGCTTCATACATAACACATATCTATTAGCAGATAATGTCCGTCAAGGCAATTAATTAATCGTTCCTTGTCTATATTCTGCCAATTTTTGCTCTCTCCAGCTCTGTGCTTTTTGAGCAGCATCATTGTTGCGCAACTTATACTCGGCAATGTCGGCCGTTGTTATTTTTTTGACATTTTTCTTTGTTGTGGCATTATGCTCGTTCTTTCTGCCGCGTTCAATATTCTGAGCAACTTTGGCAGCTTTAACATTACGCTCGGCAATAGATTTTCCGTCATTTTGTTTTTTTACTTTGGCATAAGCGACAACCAGCTTTTTCTTATATCTTAATGCTTTTTTCAAAACATTGGAATGATAAGCCATAGCCGCTTTAAACCAGTCGTTTCCTTTGGCCTTATACAGCTTTTTCAGATATTTTGCGCCGTATTCTACGTTTTTGTACGGATCTAAAGCTTCTTCGACGGATTTAAAATTCTTGCCGTGAAACTTCAAATTAATCTGCATACAGCCGACGTCAATACTTTTAACGCCTTTAGCCTGCAAAGCCTTAACGGCTTTAACGGCTTCAGCTTTGGTCTTGAAAAAATGCCCTTTGCCTTGGGCGTTAATTGTCCACGGCCAACCCAACGTCTGTTTTTTTTCGGCATTCCATCTGCCTGTTTCAACATTGGTAATCGTGGTCAAAAGATGTTCTTTAATCTGATATTTTTCCTCATATTTCAGAGCAGCGTTTTTACAAACCAGCGCATCATCCATACCGGAATATGTTTTTGCCTGCGCAGGCTGAATTAACATCAGTAATAATAAAAGTAACATTAAAATGTTTGATACGAAGATCGCATCCCTCTAAACCCTCAGAACAGCCACAAAAATCCCTAAGTAAAAAATTACTAATTTCAATTTGCTTACCGGCTTATTTTATAATCACAAGATTCATAAATCCTGAGGTTGTTTATTTCATGGCCGCAAAGCAATATATTCTATAAAAAATATGCGGCGCGTTCAAACAAGTTATGGCTAAACATTAACCAATTATTAACAAAACAAGATGACTTATAACATATTTATTTTTTAAAATCCAGCAAAAAATTTGCAAAGGCCTCGATTGAAGAGCATAAATCAGAACTAATCTTTTGAAATTTATTGTTTTTTTTATGCACATCTTCTGCCATATAAAGCCCTCTGTTCATCTCCAGCTGCATGGTGTAAATTTTTTTGCGCGGCTGACAGTAGTTAAATGTGATAAAAGCCCCGGAATACGGACAGTTTGCGGAAACTTTATAATCAAAATTTTCAAGGCTGTTTTTCATAAAATCGCTCATTTCTAACGGACAGCTTTGGTCAAACAGCGTCCCAAGGCAAAAATCAATCGGCCGGCTTTCCTGCATGACAGAACAAATTTTTGAAGGCATGGAATGGCAGTCTAACACAAAGCAAAAGCCGAATTTTTTGAGTGTCTTGTCAATAAGTTGCTGCAGTTTTTTATGATAAACATCATAAACATACTTAATTCGTTCCTGAACTTCATGATAATCAAGCAGGCCGTCATAAATATTTTCTCTTTTGGCATTGATACGATGAACCACGCCCAGCCCGACGCGGCAGCGGATTCCGCCTTGGACATCTCCTTGGCTGGGATAATTGTAATACATCTTGGGGTCTATTTCTATTTTATCGCGGTTAACATCAACAAAAGCGCGGGAAATATTCATGCTGACCAATGGGATTCCTGTGTTTGACGCGGGCAGAATGAGCTCATCGACAAAAGAGTCTTCATTGCTTCTCAGAATGTCCGCCGGCATGGTAACGGCGTTCAGAAATTCTTCGGGAAAAGTTTGGCCGCTGTGAGGCGAAGATAACACCAAAGGAAAAAGAATATCTTTGCTGTTATATTCATCAAAAATTTTCAGTTTTTTATAGTCAACGGTAAAGTCGAATTTTTTTTCAGTCAAAGCCGGCCCTTTCGCTTCAGAATCTATTATATCCTGCAAATTATATCTGGAAATGATTAACTTTTCCATAACAAAAATAGTTGGAAAATGTGGGAAAGCAGCCTGTGAAAATAACAAAAAAACAGCTCCCATAATAGGAGCCGTTTAAAATTGGTGGGGCTGAGCTGGCAATTCACAAACTATTCTTATTTTTCCAAGCCTCTGATAAATCCGTAATAACAAGCAAAGAACCACTAAGACCAAATGCCCCTAGAGGAACTGCATAAAGCCCGAAATATTCTTTTTCGCTGTCACAAAAAATAAATTTTAACAATAGAACAGAAACCAAAAGGGCAACAGATGAAACAATAAGAATAAAACTTAATAGTTTTTCCATCGGCAAACCTTCTGATTTTGCCCTATAAATCCCATAACCCAAACCAAGCAATGGTATAAGTAAACTACACCACGCATTCCAAGCATACATAAAAATCATACAATTATAATTTAATAGTTAATAACAGAAAAATGATAACAAAATTTTATAAAAAAACAAGTTTTATTAAATATTTGATTTTAAAAAGAAAAACAGCTCCTTTTTCAAAGGAACTGTCGGAATTGGTGGGAGTGACAAGACTCGAACTTGTGACCTCTACGATGTCAACGTAGCGCTCTAACCACCTGAGCTACACACCCGATAACAAAAAGATAACTATATTATTTTTTTTATAAATGCAAGTAGTTTTTTTTGCTTATGTGGACTTTGTCTTTACTTTGTTCATGCAATATGCTAACTTTTATCCGTATTTTTATTATTTTAATAAAGCATTTGTTATGAAAAAAGAAGAAAAAACAGAAGTTCTGAGCAGCCGGTACTTGTTTAATGACCCGTGGCTGACTGTGCGTGAGGAAAAAATAAAACTTCCGAACGGCAAAATTGTTCCGCACTATTTTGTTTTAGAATATCCTGACTGGGTTAATACGATAGCCCGAACAAAGGATGGAAAGTTTGTCATGATTCGCCAATATCGCCATGCAATCGGCAAAGCGAATTACGAATTGTGCGGCGGTTGTGTGGAAAACGGAGAAGAGCCGGTGCTTGCCGCACAGCGCGAGTTGTTGGAAGAGACCGGATTCGGCGGCGGAAAATGGCGGCAAAATCTGCGGCTGTCTTCCAACCCGAGCACAAACAATAATTGGGTTTATAATTTTATTGCCGAAGACGTCGAGCCTGTCGGCGAGCCGGCTCTGGACGAGGGGGAGGATTTGAGCTGTCACCTGTTATCCCTTGAAGAGGTTAAAAATTTGCTGAAAAACAATGAAATTATCCAGTCAGTGCATGCTTGCGCTCTGTGGAAATATCTCAGTGAAAACCGCCTTCTGTAAAATAAAAAAATCCAGAAAGTTTTTAAAGCTTTCAGGATTTTTCTGTGTGCTATTTGCCATAAGCATGAATATGATTATAAATATTCTGTAATGTTTCTGCCGCATTGCGTTGAACACCTTTTGCTTTTCGGGAAGCTATAGATTCGTTAAAATGTTTGGCTCGCCGGGCTGTCGGATGCAAGAAAACATTTGTATCTGTTATCGCTGGATAGGGTGTTTTTCCAAAATCCAGATTTTCTTTGTAAATGGCTTCTTTGTCGGCGCGAAGCAAGGCGGCAAATTTATTATTGGGGTTATACGGATTTATGTTTTGTTCAATATTTCCGATATGCGCAATATATTCGCAAATAGCATTATGTAATTTTTGTGCTTCCCTGAAATTATCGGCTGTTAATATCTCAGAGAATCCTTCCGTTTGTGAAAGAGTCTTAACGTGAAATTCGGCTTCTCGGTTGACGGCTCGCTGTAAATGCCCCGGTAATAAGGAGAATTCGCTGTTCTTTTGGTTGCCGTTAAAATAAAAACGGCTGTTAACGATAAATTTTGCTTTATCAGGATTTATGGTAAAAACAGTTTTTGAAGCGGTATCAGTCATATTTTCCCTCTCAAAGAGTTAAAATAAAAAAATATGTCTATAAAATATCATGTATAGACATAATTGTCAAAAAATATTTTATATATAAAAAAATATTGGATATTAATACAATATCCAATATTTTGAAGTTAATTAATGGACTGAATTTTAGATCAGAACAGCAGGAGAGCAGCTGAAAAATAAAGCAAAATAGATAATAATGTTAAACTTGTTCATTTTAAATTTCCTTTCTGTTTCTATTTTGTTCTGATAGGCCCATTATGCACGGAAAATAAAAAGAGTCAAGTAAAAATGTTCAAGCTTTGTTCTTTTGGTGCGTCTGTTTATAAGTGGCTATTTTTCAATGCTATTTTTTTTCAAATGATTATGATTCTCTATTATATTAACAAGGCAAAGCAATAAAAACATGAAAATCGGCGTTTTTGATTCCGGGTTGGGCGGTTTGGTTATTACCAAAACATTTATGAATGAGCTTCCTGAATATGATTATTTATATTTGGGAGATACGGCGCATCTTCCCTATGGGGAAAAGACATCTGGCAGGATTCTTAAGTATACGCTCGATTCTCTTAAATATCTTATTGCCCAAAACTGCAAATTAATAATTATTGCTTGCAATACGGCAACATCAATTACGCTGCGCTATATTCAGCAGAAATTTATTCCTGCTTACGCACCGGATGTAAAAGTGCTGGGTGTCGTTATCCCGACTGTTGAAACGGCCATTGAGGAAAAAGCAAAGTCAGTCGGGATTATTGCGACATCGGCGACCGTTGCTTCGCATATTTACAAAACAGAACTGCAAAAATTGGATTCTTCTTTGCTGGTGACGGAAGTTGCTACGCCGCAACTGGTTCCTCTTATTGAGGGAAACGATTTTCAGTATATGGAAAATGTCCTGGAAGATTATTTGGCGCATTTTCCAAAGCTGGACAGCCTTATTCTTGGTTGTACGCATTATCCCCTGATAAAAGAATATTGCCGCCGTTTGTTGCCGAAGAATGTAAAGGTAATTTCTCAGGATGAGCTAATGGGTGCAAAATTACGTGATTATTTGCAGCGCCATTCTGAAATAGAAACTTGCCTCAGTAGGAATGCCGAGCGTCGTTTTTGCGTCACCAAAAAACAGTCCTAAAGCCGGAGAAGTTGCCGCCAGACTGATTCCGGAAGTTAAAATTAAAGAAGTAACGTTTTAAAAAATATAGAAATTAATCAAATACAAAACAATGGCGGCGGTAATGCCGGCGAAAACGTCATCCAGCATAACGCCCCAGGCATTGTGAATCCTGCTGTCGAAGAATTTAACCGGCCCCATTTTGCAAATGTCAAAAAAACGGAAAAGAGCGAAACCGAGAATATAAATTTTCCAATCGGAGAGGTGCTGCCAGACCAATGAAAAACTCAGCATCTGCCCAACCACTTCGTCAATAACCACAAGTGACGGATCTTTGTTTTCCTGTCGTTTTATAATCTGGTGCGTTGCCCAGACGCCGACAAAAAATAAAACTGCCGCTACGGCAAGCATAATGGGTAGACTTGTATAAAATGCTAAAGCCCAAACCAAGGGAAGTGCGCCTAAAGAGCCGAATGTTCCGGATGCTTTAGGAGAAAAGCCCAAGCCAAACCATGAGGCTGTCAAATATGCTGCAAATTTCTTCATGAAACTATTGCCAGTCTTCAAATTCTTGTTTGATATCACGGGTAAACATACCGCGAATGGTTGATTTTATGTCAGCCTTTTCATAAATCGCCTTATAAAGAGCCTGACAAATCGGCATGTCAATATTTTCTTTATCTGCAATAATTTTAACGGCTTTCAGCGTCGGAACGCCTTCGGCGAGTTTGCCGAAATCTTCGCCGCGGGCAAATTTTTCGCCGAATGTGCGGTTGTGGCTGTATTGGGAAAACAGCGTCGCCTCATAATCGCCAAGATGTGCCAGACCATAAGCAGTACGGGGATTGCCGCCAAAATACTGAATAAAACGTCCGACTTCAATCGGTGCACGCGCCATCAGAGCGCCCTTCAGCCCATACCATTCCAGACCGTCTAAAATCCCGGCTGCCAGCCCAATGACGTTTTTCAAAGCTGCGCCGATTTGGTTGCCGATTAAATCAGCGCCGTAATAGAAACGGATTAATTCGCTGGAGAGCATTTTAATAACTCTGTCCTTAACCTCGTCTTCATCAGAGTCGACAACGACGCAGGAAGGAACGCCTTTGGTATAGTCCTGAACATGTCCCGGACCGGCCAGAACGGCAATATGAATATCCTGTTTGATTTCCTCTTTCATAATCTGATGCATATATTTCGCTGACGGTTCCTCCAGGCCTTTCATGGCCAGCAGAAATGTTTTGCCGCTGAGGTTATATTGATTTAATTCTTTGCATAATCCTCTGAAATATTGGCAGCCGATAGAGATGATGATAAAATCATTTTTCAAAACGGCCGGCAGATTGTCAAACAATTCCATGTTATCTAACAAAGACAAATAAGGATTTTTTCGGGTATCGCGCAGTTCTATAAAATTCGGAGAGGTCGGAATATCATACATATCAACGCCAAATCCACAGTATTTTGCGGCGTACCATCCTAAAAACGTCCCCCAGCGTCCGCAGCCGATAAGCGATATCTTTTTCATTTTTTGTCCCTTTAGATAGTTAGCAATGCCCTTATTAATATCTTATTTCCGCGCAAAAAGCAATCATGCAAATCAAACAAAGCACAACAATACTTCTTTTATAAAAATGAATGTCAGAGGAAAATAAAAATATCAGGCGGAAAAACTGCTTTTTTTCAGGCGCTGACGGCCGACAATGGCATTAATATGGTCAAATTCTTCAAAAGAATGATAGGCGTAGTCAAAACTCTTTTTGTCGCAGTCGTAAAAAACTTTATGAGCCATCATCTCAATGGCGCTGTCTATTTTTTTAAAGGCGTCGTTATAATCAGGATTATAATTATTACGCGTTTTCTTTTTGACAATATCATGATAAGCCGCAATTACTTTTGCCGTTTCGTCAGCGGAATTTTCATAACCTTTTGCCTCAAAATCATGCATGATTTGGGCGGTTGTCTGATAAAAGCATTTATTGGTTAAAATGCTTCTTTGCCTTTTGTTGCTGCCATCAATAACCATGATATTAAACCATTAATTTTGACTATGAACACTTATCTAGCATACAAAAAACAATTTTTCAAGTTTTTTATCTTTTGCAGGCAGATATGGTTTATTTTAAACACCAACGCTTAATAATAGGTTAAAAAAGACAAACCACGGAATTAATCGACAATTTCCGCTTCATAAGCGTTTGATATTTCAGCGTCGTCTTCATCTTCAGTGCGGGTCAGTTCGCAAACCATGAGCTTGTCTGCGTCAGCCAGGCTGTCGAAAATATCGCTGCCGATGTCGCTGAGTTCAATAATGTCTTCATCGTTGCGGTACAAAACGGCAGTTCCTTCTTCGGGGGAAACGCTGAACGTCGGGTGGTTAGGTTCACCTTCACGTTCATACAATAAAAGCATAACTTCGTCTTCGTCATTAACAATAAAATCAAAAGTCTCAAAATCTTCGTCAGCCATTCTTTTTCTCCCGGTATGTGATACATAATGTTAATATTTTACCTATAATAGATGCAAAAAAGTTTTTTTTAGGTTAACATCCCAGACAATGGAGATGATATGAGAATATTAATTGATCGTTTTATTGAACTTTTCAAATGGCCCGTCGCCATTTATATGTTATTTTCTCTTCCGGCTTGCATCCAGTCTTTCTACTATTTCAACTTGATGACCTGGAAATATATCGCCATGGCCAGCGGCGTTGCCATGTTTTTCATTTCAAGAAATATGTCGGATGCCGGCGTGCGGACGAATATTCAGATTATTGCCCATGAATGCACGCACGCTTTCTTTGCATTGCTGACACTGCACAAAGTAACCAGAATCAGAGTTGAGGGAGATAACAGCGGCGGACATATGGAATATAAAGGGCGGGGCAACTGGCTGATTACGATTGCGCCCTATTTCTTTCCGCTGTTTTGCTTTTTTTGCATGATTGGTATTTCGGTTTATACCAGCTTTGCGCCGATGAATCTGTTTTTAAACGGGATTCTCGGTTATTTTGTCGGCTATCACATTGATACGGTTGTTTCGCAGATTCATGAAAAACAAACGGATTTGCCCAAAGTCAGTTATAAGTTTTGCGTTATGTTTCTGCCCGGGGCAAATTTATGGGCTATCGGTTCGATTCTGGCCTTCAACAGCCGGGGCTGGGAAGGTCTGGTCATTTATCAGCATTTGATAAAAATGCTCAATATTCATAACTATCAGATTGCCGTTCGTTTTTTAAGCTCAATGTTTTAATCAGTTTTGTTCGCAAGGCAGATAAACCGTAAATGTCGTGCCGTTGTAACTGGTGGAGGTTACTGTAATATTGCCGTGGTGGCGGATGATAATCTGTTTGGCGATGGATAATCCCAGTCCTGTGCCGCGGATGTTTAAATCCTTATGTTCCTGCATCCGGTAAAAGCGCTCGGTCAGCCGTGCCATATTTTCGGGAGAAATTTTGGGGCCTTTGTTATTAATGGCGATTGCCACGGCTTTTCCTTCGGCAACATTAACGCTTTTGGAGCCGGGGATACTGTCGACCAGATGAGCTTTGATGGTAATGACGCTTTTACTTAAGCCGTATTTAATGGCATTGTCGGTCAGATTTTGGATGACCTGCTTAATCTGGTGGCTGTCCGCGGTAATCGGAGCAAGGTCAGGCTCTATTGTCGTCCTGAGCGTAATCTCTCTTTCCGCGGCGCGCAGAGATAAAGCCTGCTGAACGTCTTCAATGATTTTGGCGATGTCTGTTTTTTCATCCGGACGCTGGTCTTGGGTCAGTTCAATTTTAGACAGGGACAGAAGGTTTTCGATTAATGACGACATATAGGCTGCTTGGTCCTGCATGATTTTCAAAAAATGTTCCTGAGCTGCCTCATCACCTTTTGCCGTTGTCAGCAGCGTTTCGATAAAGCCGGAGATAATTGCCAACGGCGTGCGCAATTCGTGGCTGGCATTGGCTACAAAATCAGACTGCATTTTTTCAATTTTCATGGCTTTGGTCAAGTCATAAAGGGAAATAACCGCCACGGCGCGTCCTTTTGACTGCCAGGGAAGCTGTTTGATATGGGCATATAACTTTTGGTTAACCGGTTCTTTGACATAAAAAATAAGGTTTTCGGCTTCGCTTTCTTTTTTGAGAACTTTGGAAACGGCATCAATAAAATTATTGGAATCAAACAGATTCTCCACATTTAAATCAGTGATTCTGTCGCCGAACAGCGTACGGGAAGAAAGATTGGCACCGAGAATGTTTCCCGAACGGTCAATCATCATAATCGGGTCAGGCAGAGTATCAAGAACCGCCGTGTCCGAAATGGACTGGGCTTCCAGATTGTCGGCTTTCTGCGCCCAAAACCGATGCATGGCGTTAACCGCTTCAACAATCTCCTTTGTTTCTTTTTCCGAAAGCTTTATATTTTGGTCGTCAACGGATTCGCCCTGAGCCAGAGAGGAAATATAGCGCTTTAGCTGCTGAAGCTCAAAAGTAATCGGAAACAGCAAAATCGTGTTGAAAACGATAATGACGGCGTACGACGCAATGGCCAGCAGCGGCGACATCAGATGCAACGCTGCAAGCATGATAAAAACCAAAGCGGAAGGCAGTGACAGAAAAATAATCCTGTCGACAAACTTGTTGCTTTTTTCAATATCAAATAAGGCATAATGACGTTTAAACATTTTAAAATACACCACAGCACAAAAAAATCTGGACTACATATTAAAATATACTATTATACAAGAAGTTTAAATTGACTTAAATTTTTGAGAGAAATGACTGAAAATAAAAGTACCAATCCGATGACGCCGATGATGGCGCAATATCAGGAAATAAAACAGCAGCATAAAGATTATCTCCTTTTTTACCGCATGGGCGATTTTTATGAAATGTTCTTTGATGATGCCGTGACGGCGTCAAAAGCATTGGATATCGCGTTAACCAAACGCGGCCGCTTTGAAGGGGAAGACATCCCGATGTGCGGCGTGCCGTTTCATGCCTATGAAAGCTATCTGTCCCGTTTAATCCGCCAGGGATATAAGGTTGCCATTTGCGAACAAATGGAAGACCCGAAAGAAGCCAAAAAACGCGGTTATAAATCCGTTGTCAAACGGGAGGTCATCCGTTTGGTGACACCGGGAACCCTGACGGAAGACAATCTGCTCGATTCTAAAAAGAACAATTTTATGCTGGCCATAACCCGGCATAACGACAGTTTTGGCATTGCCTGGGTGGATGTTTCGACCGGTGATTTCTATACCCAGACAATCTCTCTGAAAGATAAGTCGGAACCGGCGGTCTTAAGTTCTGTTTTGGCGCGGCTGAACCCTGTTGAGATTATAGTGTCGGATTCTTATCTGCAAAATCCCGATTTGTTCAATATTCTTAATGAATACCGCGAAAAACTGACGGTCTTGCCGCAGGCACGGTTTAATTCGGAAAACGCCCGCAAACGGCTCTTGGATGCTTTTAATGTGTCAACGCTCGATTCTTTCGGTAATTTTGAACGAACGGAAATAACCTCTGCCGGTGTTTTGATTGACTATATTGAAAACACCCAGAAAGGAAAATTGCCGCGTATCGAAACGCCGGTAAAGCTTTATGAAAACAAAGTCATGGAAATTGACGGTTCCACCCGGCGCAGTCTGGAACTCTTGGAGTCCGCCGGCGGGGATAAGGGAAACTCGCTGTTGAACGTTATGGACCGGACGATTACCGGAGCAGCCGGGCGGTTGCTGGCTTCCCGCATTTCAACGCCGCTGCTGGATATTGCGGAAATTAACAGCCGTTTGGATATTGTTGAATTTTTTATTGCCAATCCGCAGATTCGCAATGATTTCAGAGAACTGTTGCGCCGCTGCCCCGATATTGAACGCGCCGTTTCCCGCTTGAGCCTTGGCCGCGGTGGCCCGCGCGATTTGGCTGCTGTGCGGGATGCGCTGGAAATTATTCCCGCAGTCAAAACTTTGCTGCTCAGTCCGGCCGGCGTTTATAAATCAGATATGCTTATAACCCAGCCGCAGGCTTTGCAAAATGTCGCCAATCGTTTGGGGTATCATGACGGCCTGGTAAATGATTTGGCCAATGCCTTGGATGATGAGTTGCCGCTTTTGGCACGCGACGGCGGTTTTATCCGTCCCGGTTATCATCCCGCATTGGATGAAATCAAGGCGTTAAAAGAAGACAGCCACAAAGTTATTGCCGGTTTGCAGGGAAAATATGCCGAAGAAACCGGCATTGCCAATCTGAAAATAAAATATAATAATGTCATCGGTTATTTCATTGAAGTTCAGAGCAAATACGCGACGGAAATGCTGGAAAACAAAAACTTCATTCACCGCCAGTCGGTATTGAATGCGGCGCGTTTTACCACCGTGGAACTGACAGAACTTGAAAATAAAATCCGCGGCGCTGCCGACAAGGCTTTGGCAATGGAGCTTGAATTGTACAACAATCTGGTTCGCGAGGTCATTATGGAAGTGGATGATATCTCGCGTACGGCCAAAGCGCTGGCTGAACTGGATGTCGGCGCCGGATTGGCCGAACTGGCCGTAGAAAAGAATTATTGCCGTCCTTTGGTTGACGATTCTCTGGTTTTTGAGGTTAACGAAGGGCGCCATCCGGTTGTGGAGGCGGCGATTGAAAAAGAGCACGGCAGCGCTTTTGTCGGCAATAACTGCCGCTTAGGCGATGACGCTTCTCTGATCTGGCTGATAACCGGTCCGAATATGGCCGGTAAATCGACTTTTCTGCGCCAAAACGCCATTATTGCCATTATGGCGCAAATGGGCGCTTATGTGCCGTGCAAATCAGCTCACATTGGCGTTATTGATAAGCTGTTTTCCCGTGTCGGCGCCTCTGACGATTTGGCGCGCGGCCGTTCGACCTTTATGGTTGAAATGGTCGAAACGGCAAGTATTTTGAATCAGGCGGACGAGCGTTCTTTTGTGATTTTGGATGAAATCGGCAGAGGAACGGCTACATTTGACGGTTTGTCCATTGCCTGGGCTGTTGTCGAGCATTTGCACGAAGTCAATCGCTGTCGGGCGCTGTTTGCCACGCATTATCATGAATTGACAACGTTGGTTAATAAACTGCCGAATATGTCGCTCCATTGTATGCGCATTAAGGAATATAACGGTGATGTTATTTTCCTGCACGAGGTCATTGACGGCGCGGCCGATCGCAGTTACGGCATTCATGTCGCCAAGCTGGCAGGTTTGCCGAAAACGGTGTTAAAGCGCGCGGATGAAGTCCTGAAATTTTTGGAAAATGAGGGAAAGTCCAGCAGCATATCACAGCTTGTAGACGATTTGCCTCTGTTCGCTTTGGCACATGCCTGTGCTGAAAAGGAGGAAGCCGAAGAAAAGTATAACCCGCTGCTTGAGGCTCTGGAAAAGATAAATCCCGATGATTTAACACCCAAACAGGCTCTTGAAAAACTTTATGAACTAAAAAGCAAAGTCAGGGAATAAATGTAAAAGTTGCCGGTAACAAATTATAATCAAAAAAGTGAACTGGAAACAGTTCCCTAAAGAGGGACGACACTCGTCGTCCCGTCGCTGACACTTTATAAACTTTATTTTACCTCATCAAAATTCAATAACCGCCCGAATATTTTGAGGATTTCTTTTATCTCGATAATAAAAAGCATAATAACGCCTCCATGTCCAAACTAATCCGGATGAAGTGTTTTCTGACAATTTCTCTGTCGAACTCCAATACATACTATCACTATCCCAACTGGAACCAAAATTCAAGGAAGCTGCTTTACTAAATGCTGTATTAAGCTCATCTTCATACGGCATCATATTATTAAAAATCCCCAAAGCAGGCAAACACCATTTTCCTTTTGTCTCAGGAGCGTTTGCCGGAGCGTAATTATGACATAACCATGCCGCCGGATATAAATTTTCATTACCTTGAGCCAAAATTGCAGCAGTGTTTTCACAACTCTTAAAATCTGTAAAAGCTTCGCTTTCTGTCAGATAGTTTTTAATTCCGGGAATATCAACATATTCCTCAGCCCACCCTCCTGTAGAAGGCTTAGTATCCTCCAAAGCCGCAGCTTGTCCACATTTTCTATCAGAACTGACATAAACAACCACACCGATAGGTGTCTTGCCGGATTCTTTATTTCTCGTACAAGTTCCGTCGCTATTGAGAATATCGCCGATTTTACAGTTCTTTGCATAGCCGGTACATTCACCGAGAACAGCGCCTTTGGTCTGACACTTACCATCTTTCCACTCAAAACCGGAAGCGCAATTACAAGATTTATATTTGTCACCGCATTTGTCTGTTCCCAGCTGTTCATTCGCACCGGTGCAGGTATATAGATAGGAAGTATCACATTGTTTTTGCGGGCAAGCCCAATATTCGCCAAACGGACATTTTAAACCGCCTGTACATGATTTTAGTGACGTGTAGCCTAATTGTAAACAATCGGTAACCGCACATTGCCCCGCGGCATATTGCGGAAACAGCCACACGGCCGCTCCGCAAAGTAAAAATTTAAAATTAATATTCATGTTGAACATCCTTTGTTTTGAAAGTTAAAACAAAACCCGCTTCATGAAGAAGGCGGGCGGATGTTCACAACCATAATAGACTTAAAATGGCTCAGCGCTTTCGTGCAAAGCCTTATAACGCCGACATCCGTCCCTAGCACTGTTGTAGACAGATATCAGCATATTCTTATTTTCGGTCGCAATTATGCTTAACGACCAAGTCTATTAAAGGGTTGTGACGCCCTCGGCGGCAAACTCTGCCGCTTAAAATCAGCATAACACAGGAAAGAGGCAGTTACAATATTTATTATATAAACGTAACATGCTTTAAATAAAAAAAAAGATAAAACAAGTAAAATCAAAGTGTTAAAATGCGGTATTGCTATACCGCATTGTATCTCGTTGAAAAATAATAAAATTTTATTGTTGACTTTGTTTTCTTTTCCTGTATATTAACCCCGAATTTAACATTTAACTAAAAGAGTGAGTTACAATGAACACATATGCAACAAAACCATCTGACATTGAAAGAAAGTGGTATGTCGTTGACGCTGAAGGTGTTGTACTCGGTCGTTTGGCTGCTCAGGTAGCCAAAATCCTCCGCGGCAAACACAAACCTTCATTTGTTCCGAACCTTGACTGCGGCGACTATGTCGTCGTTATCAATGCCGACAAAGTAAAATTAACCGGTAAGAAATTGACGGATAAGAAATATTTCAAACATACCGGCTGGATTGGCGGTATTAAAGAAACAACCGCCGGAAAGATTCTGTCCGGACGTTTCCCGGAAAGAGTTATTGAGAAAGCTGTTGAACGCATGATTTCCCGCAATCCGCTTGGCCGTCAGCAAATGTCCAAGCTGAGAGTTTATGCCGGCTCTGAAAATCCGCATGCTGCGCAGAATCCGGAAGTTTTGGATATCGCGTCTATGAACGAAAAGAATAAGAGGAGCTCATTATAATGGCTGAGAAGATTGAATCATTGCAGGATATCAAAGCTGCGACTGCTGCAACTGAAGTTAAGGTTCGCAAGTCTAACAAAGACAAATTGGGCCGTTCTTATGCAACAGGTAAAAGAAAAGACGCTGTAGCCCGCGTTTGGATTAAGCCGGGTAAAGGCAACATCACCATTAACGACAAGTCCATTGACCAGTATTTTGCTCGTCCGGTATTGAAAATGGTTATTAATCAGCCGTTTGAAATCACCAATCGCGTTAATGAATTTGACGTTGTCTGCACGGTTAAAGGCGGTGGTCTGTCAGGTCAGGCCGGTGCTATCAAACATGGTATTTCCATTGCTTTGAACGAATATGAACCGGAGCTGAGAGCCGTATTGAAGAAAGCCGGTTTCTTGACCCGTGATGACCGCGTTGTTGAACGTAAGAAATATGGTAAGGCTAAAGCCCGCCGTTCTTATCAGTTCTCGAAGCGTTAAAATATATTCCGAACGGAATTCAAGAGAGGAAGTTTTGTTGCTTCCTCTTTTTTTATTTACATACTAAAAAAATATTTTTTTGTCATTGCTTTATCAATAAAAGTGGTATAACGTCAACGAAAAGAAGTAATCAGTATATTTATAAATTTTATATTGTAATACGGTTTGAGATAAATGGCGTCAATCACAGAATTTCTGAAAAATTTAATTTACCTTAAAAATGATAAAGAATATAAGGTTTTTAAATTTTTATTTATAAAATTACGGTTTCGTCGCCCGGGTAAACATGACTATACCCTGCAGCCATTAGAAATAAAGCCGGAAATGAAATGCCTGATTGTTTCACCGCATCCCGATGATGAAAGTTTTGGCTGCGGCGGTTTGCTGCTTAAATATCCGCGGCAGTGCGAAGTTTTGCTGTTGACGAATGGCGAGCAGGGGGATTACCGGCAGGGAGCGGAACAAACAAAGGAAATCCGGCGCCAAGAGTTTGAAGCGGCAATGGATTTTGCCGGTGTTTCTCAATATAGTTATTTGAATCTACCCGATAAAAATGTCCGAAAACATTTGAAGAAATTAAACAGCCTGAAAACGGGTGATTATGATTTTATATTTGTTCCTAATGAGAATGAACGCCATGTTGATCATAATTGCCTTTGGCCGCATATGTTAAAGTTAATTTCAAAACAAAAGTCAAAAGCCCGTCTGATGGGGTATGAGGTTTGGGGGACAATCGGTATTCCGGGATATTATCTTGATATTTCCGATATTGCAGCCAAAAAACTGCAGTTGACGCAAATTTATCAAAGCCAGTTGGGGCATTTGCATTATGACCTCCGGATGCAGGCCTTAAATTATTATCGGGGATTACTGGTTGATAAGGAATATATAGAGATATATCAGCATATAAATAAAAATTGCTAAATTTAATAAGTTATGCTATAAGACGTACATTAACCTTATTATTAATTAAATTTTATTCTTATGAAAAATGTCAAAATTTGGCTGCTTTGTGTGCTAAGTCTTACATCAGCCTGCATTACAATGAATGCGCAGACAGTGAAGCAAGTGATCATCCCTGAACAGGGCTATGAAGGGTTTTATATCAAACATGATGATAAGACCCCGGCAACGATTATTGAAATTCTGGAAAATCGTTATCTCTTGTATATGGATGAAAAGAAACAGATGCTGACCATCAGTCTGTTTGAAAAAGGGCAGGCAATCGCCCGGGAAACAACGCCGGTGATTGCCATAAAGTATGATGAAGACAATTTTTATTACTTGGATCCGGAATGCAAACGAGAGAATTATTATATTGATAAAAATGTTTTTAATGCGCTCATCGTTGAAGACGGAAAAATCAAGACAAACTTGCGGATTATTGTCGATTATGAGAATACCAAAGGCCGGCAGGTTATTTTGCAACGCGGCAAAAAAACAATCGTCAGCCGTTGGTGGTAATTGCTAAACATGGAATGTAAAAAACATTCCATGTTTTTTTGTCTATTGTGCTACGGGGATTTTTGTGTTATACTCTGTCCAATAAAAAATTATGATGTATGAAAAAGATATTATTTTTAGGGCTGCTGTTGACATTGTTTTCTTGCGGCAGCATGGGACAAAATGTAATGGGACAACTGGAACGGGCTGCACAGCTCTGGAATTTTCATGAGAAAAAAATTCAGGAGATAAAAGACCGTTCCCCGTATCAAAACACTGTAAATGGCACAAAAGTAGTTTATGCTTATAATCGTTCGACAACACGTTCTTTGCAGTGGTTGGATACACGGCTTGAAAACCGCGGCGGATATGTCTGGATTTATTCTCTGTGCGGCGATTCAAAAAAGTTAAAAGCCAAACTCAGAAAAGAACGCCATGATACGTATTCCTGCAAGGTAAAGTCAAGAAACCGCTATGACGGGCAGATTGACGTTTTTAACTTGGAAATAGTCATTGTTCCCGGAAATGTATTTGTATATCTAAAGCGCGGTTTGGCTCGCGTGGAAGATTTCAGCATGCGTTAGCGAAAAGCGTCTTATATTTTTATATAAGACGCCTTTTATTTTCCGTTAAGTTCTTTATGCTAAACTGCCGTCATAGGAGATAAAAAATATGAGCAGTAATGAATTTAAAATCCGGGATGCCGAAGGGGCTGTTTTGTTTGATGAAATAACCGTTAACGGCAGGAGCTTTCCCAAAGGGCATAAACTGAGCGCCGATGATATAAAATTTTTAAACGAAGCCGGTATAAAGCATATTTCCGCGTTGAAAGCCGGAGAAGGGGAAACCGGTTTTGATTTGGCTCTGGGAATTGTCGGAACAAAACTGGCGGGAGCTGATGTCGCTTATATTTTGGATAACCGCGGAATTTTAAAGTTTGCGGCATTGCGTGACGGTATTTTTATGGCGTCAGAAGAACGGATTGCCAAATTTAACCGTATGTCCGAAGTCTTTATTTTGAATACGACAGTACCGTATTCTGCCGTAAAGGAGGGGGATGTTATTGCGCGCTTGGAAATGGTGCCGCCGCAGCTGCCGCAGGAAGAGATTGATGCAATTAGTATGAAATTATCGGGAAATCTGCCGCTTTTATCTATTGTTCCAAATCGTCCGCGTAAAACGGCATTAATTTACAGCAGATTTTACAATACCGCCAAGGAAACGGCGCATTTTACCAGACAAGTCAAAAAACTGGTAAAAAAGTTTGCAAATTTTAATCTTGATTTTAGCGGTGAATATTATGCCGATCATAATGCTGAAGCTGTCGCAGACGCAGTCGAACAGGCCGTTGGCGCCGGATTTGAGCTGATTTTTGTTATTCCCGGTCTGCGCAGTGCTACGGAAAATGATACGATTCCCCTGGCGGTAAAAAGCTTTGCCGATGAATTTATTGCCTGTCGTGTTGCCGAGATTAATGCTTCTGATATGTACTTGGGCGAAAAACGCGGCAGCCGTATCATCTGCCTGCCGTATAATTATGATGCGGTGACATCGGGCATTATTGATGAAATGATACTGCGGGTTATGGTTAATGACAAGCTTTTGCCTTCTGATTTTGCCTGGCCGCACAACATTCCATTGCCTGCGCGCGAACAACTGGATGACAGTGAAAAGTTAATGTTGCAAAGCCATGCTGGAACGGCGCCTGCTAAAAATAAAGCCCGCATAGCGGTCGTTATTCTGGCGGCGGGAACATCGACACGGACAAAACGCAATAAGCTTCTGGTGCCGTCTGCCGGAGAAATGCCCCTGTTTATGAACAGTATCAGGGCGGCGATAGCCTCAGAGGGCAGCCCGGTATTTGTCATAACCGGCTACCAGCATGAAGAGCTGGAAGAATATTTGGACGGATTGGATATAAATATTGTTTATAATCCTGCTTACCGCCAAGGAATAAAAACCTCTATTAATCTTGGATTAAAACTGGTTCCAAGCCAGTGCGATGGTGCAATTCTACTTCCGGCGGATATGCCGAACATAACGGTCGGACACCTGAACAAGCTGATTGCCGCTTTTAAGAAAAACAAGGCAAGGCAGGTTATTATAACCGCTTTTCACGGCGTTAAGCATAATCCGCTCCTTTGGAGCAGGGAGTTGTTTGACGTGGCTGATTTGGTACCTGAAAATGCGGCCATTCGTTCTGTTTTCATGGAGCATGAAGACTATACAACATTAATTAACGCCGGAAATGAAAAACTCATCCTCGACGTTAATTATCCTGTTGATGTGGAAAGCGTAGAAAAAAATTAATTTTCCAGAGCCGAAACAATTTCTTCGGTTACTTTCTTGGCGTCTCCGTAAAGCATGATGGTGTTGTCTGCAAAGAACAGGGGGTTTTCAACGCCGGAATATCCGGAAGCCAGCGAACGTTTTACAAAGAAAACGGTTTTGGCTTTGCCGACATCCAAAATCGGCATACCGTAAATCGGCGAAGAAGCGTCTGTTCGGGCCAGCGGGTTGGTAACGTCATTGGCACCGATAACATAAGCAACGTCGGCCGTTGCAAATTCCCGGTTAATCTCGTCCAGTTCAAAGACATCTTCGTAAGGGACATTGGCTTCGGCCAGAAGAACGTTCATATGGCCGGGCATTCGTCCGGCTACCGGATGAATGGCATATTTGACTTCAACGTCATATTTGTTACGCAGGTCATCAGCCATTTCTTTAAGAATATGCTGGGCTTGCGCCACGGCCATGCCATAGCCCGGAACAATGATGACTTTGTTGGCGTTTTCCATAATATAGGCCGCATCTGTCGGATTGCCGCTTTTGGCAACTTTGTCACTGCCGCTTTGCATGGCGGATGTCTTGGTTTCAGAGCCAAAACCGCCAAGCATGACGCTGGTTAACGAACGGTTCATGGACTTCGTCATGATGTAGGACAATATTGCGCCGCTGGCGCCGACAATAGCCCCGACAATAATCAGCAGAACGTTATTAAGCGAAAAGCCGATACCGACGGCCGCCCAGCCGGAATAAGCATTCAGGACGGAAATGACAACCGGCATATCGGCGCCGCCGATTGGCAAAATCAGCATAAAACCGAGAATAATGGCCAGAGCCGCCAGCGTATAGAAAATGTTGATGTCTTTGCCGATAATAAAATAAGCGCATAAAGCGATTGTGGCGATTCCCATAATCAGATTAAAGAACTGTTGCAGCGGAAAAACGATTGCCTTGGACGGCATGAGCCCTTGCAATTTGGCAAAAGCGATGATCGAACCGGAAAAAGCAACGGCCCCGATAATCAATCCCAGAGCATTTTCAAGCAGCATTTCCGAACCGGCTGTAATTTCCGCAATGGAAATAAAGACGGCGGACAATCCGCCCAAGCCGTTAAATGCGGCAATCATTTGCGGCAGGGAAGTCATTTTGACTTTCAGGGCAAAGTAAATGCCAATGACACCGCCGCCGATAATGGCAATAATGATTGACAAATAGTCTGAAACATAAGGCGAAAAAATTGTTGCGCCGACCGCAAGAAGCATACCGCCGATACCCAAAAGATTTCCCTTTCTGGCTGTTTCCGGGCTGGCCAGCCCGCGGATAGCGAGAATGAACAATATGCTGGCGGCAAGATAAGTAAAGGTAAGTAGCGTGTTAGCCATTGTTTTTCTCCTTTCTGTCTTTTTTCTTAAACATCAGCAACATTCTGTGAGAAACGGCGAAACCGCCAAAGATGTTGATTGAGGCTAAAACAACGGCAATAAGGCCTAACGTTTTGGATTCGTCCCAGTATGAAACGCCGGCGGTTATCAACGCCCCGACAATCACAATTCCCGAAATGGCGTTGGAAACGCTCATCAACGGGGAGTGCAAAGCCGGTGTAACGCCCCAGACGACGAAATAACCGATAAAGCAGGCCAGAACTAAAATGGTCAGCAGTGTCATATAATCCGTCATAATATTTCTCCTTCCTTAATGGCACAGGTTCCCTTGACAAGCTCATCATCAAAATTAAAATTTATTTTCTTTTTATCAGCCTGATACATCGGCAACAGGAAATTATAAACGTTTTTAGCGAACAAAGCGCTGGCAGAAGCCGGGATTTCCGTAGCCAGATTACTGTTGCCGATAAGTATTATGCCGTCTGCGGAAATTTCCTGCATATCTTTTGTACCGGCAACGTTTCCGCCGCTTTCCGAAGCCATGTCGACAACCACTGCTCCCCGCGGCATACTTTTCAGCATCTCTTTACTGACCAAAAGCGGCGCCTCTTGTCCGGGAATGAGCGCAGTTGTAATTAAAATGTCTGTTTTGGGAAGTTGGGCATTAATGGCTTCTGACTGTTTTTTTTGATAATCTGCCGATGTTTTTTTGGCGTATCCGCCGGCCGTTTCAAATTTTTCTTCACTGGCAATATCCAAAAATTTTCCGCCCAGCGATTCTACTTGTTCCTTTACCTGAGGGCGGACGTCGGAAGCATAAACCTGTGCGCCCAGGCGCTTTGCCGTGGCAATGGCTTGCAGCCCGGCTACGCCGGCGCCCAAAACCAAAACGCGTGCGGGAGAAATTGTTCCGGCGGCAGTCATCATCAGCGGAACGGCCTTGTTCAATCTGTTGACGGCTTTGATAACCGCGGCATAACCGGCCAGATTGCTCTGCGATGATAAAATATCCATGCTTTGCGCCCGGGATATCCGCGGCATTAAATCCAAGGAAAAACAGGTAATCCCTTTTTTTGCCAGCCGGGAAATTCCGGCTTTGTCCGCTTTGGCCTGACAGTTGGCAATCAATGTCTGTCCTTTTTGCAAAAAGGCAGCCTCTTTTTCATCCGGCGCCCATATTTTGAGAATAATATCCGCGCCGTGATAGGTCTTTTCGGCAGAAGCCATGATTTCCGCGCCGGCCTGATGAAAACTTTCGTCATCAAAGCCGGAAGCTTCTCCCGCGCCTTTTTCGATTCTCACTGTCATGCCCCAGTCTTTATATTTTTTCACAATTTCCGGACTTATGGCAACGCGGGTTTCGCCGCCTTTTGTTTCTTTGGGGATGGAAATAATCATTTTTACCTCTGATTTGTTTTGACTCTAAATATAATGATAATAATATAACAGCATATTTTCAGATAAACAGGGAAATCTTAAATATATGCTGCAACTTTTTCTGACTTTTTTCAAAATAGGCCTGTTCACTTTTGGCGGCGGATATGCCATGCTGCCGTTGTTGCAGGATGAAATTGTTCGCCGGCACAAATGGGCGACGGATGAAGAACTGATGGATTACTATTCCATCGGCCAGTGTACGCCGGGAATCATATCCGTAAATGTCGCCACGTTTATCGGGGCCAAATTGTATGGAAAACTGGGCGGTATGCTGGCAACGCTGGCGATAGTCCTGCCTTCGCTGATTATCATTACCCTGATAGCCGCCGTTTTGCAGAGATTTATGCATAATGAATATCTGGCACACGCCTTTGCCGGAATTCGCATTGCCGTTACCGCACTTATTCTGAATACCTTGTTCGGCATGTGGAAAAAAGGCGTAAAAGGCTATGCCGGATATACTGTTTTTGCCGTGTCTTTTGCTGTTTTATTTTTTTTCAATACGTCGGCAATATTAATCGTTATTTCTGCTTCTTTGGCCGGATTGCTGATTTACCGTAAAAAGGTGGAGAAAAAATGATATATCTGCTGCTGTTTTACGAATTTTTCAAAATTGGGCTTTTTGCCATTGGCGGCGGTTTGGTAACCGTACCGTTTTTATTTGATTTGGCGGAACATTATCCGTGGTTTACAGCTTCAGAACTGGCGGATATGATTGCCGTTTCCGAGTCGACGCCGGGTCCCTTGGGGGTGAATATGGCAACTTTTGCCGGTTATAAGGCAGCCGGAATTTCTGGAGCGGTAATTGCCACTTTCGGGTTAGTTTTGCCGTCGTTGATTATTATAATGCTGGTTTCCCGACTGTTAACCAAGTTCAGCGATAATCCTTATGTGCAGAGCATCCTGTCCGGTATTCGCCCGGCTGTTATTGCCCTGATTTTTATGGCCGGCTGGGAAATTGCGAAAATTTCCGTTGTTTCTCTGGAAAATCTGATAATCTTTTTGGCATTTCTCGCCGCAATCGGATTCTGTAAAATCAGCCCGATATATTACATGGTTATTGCCGCGGTTGTCGGTATTGTTTTCAAATTATAGGAGCTTCATAAATGAAAAAATATCTTATTTTAGCTTTGTCCGCCGTTTTGGTTATTATTGCAGTTTTATGGGGATATGCCGCCTTTAACGGCCTGTACGGCACTTGGATAAATGTAAATCCTCAACCCGGAAACATTTTTGACGGAAACGTAAAAATTGAAAAAATCAAAAACAAACAAGGGGCGCAGCAGGAATATTTTACGGTTTTGTCTGATTGGCAGAACCACGCCTTGTCATGCTCTCCGGCTGAAGGGCAGAAGGATGTTTTGTTGTGTCTGCCGTTTTTGAAGAGTCCAAACCCGGTCACCAAGGATACGACTTATGACCAGATTGTTGTTGAAACGTCAATGGCGCCGCTGTTTTTGCAAATCAAACGTCAGAACTATCTTTTTTACCATGTTATTGATATGGAGATGAGTTATGTCGGTCCGTCTTGCCCGCAGTTTGGCGATAAGGGATGTAATTATGTTAAGTTTCCGCGTTATACCCGTTGGGGCTTGTAAGCGGGAAACAACAAAAAAATCCTCCTGGTTTCAGGAGGATTTTTTGATTCCGGTAAAATTAAATATCCAGAGCTTTGCGATATGTTTCCAGCAAAATTTCCTGTTCGTCGCGGTCAGCCGCATTCATTTTGCGCAGCTTCAAGATCGTACGCATGATTTTAACGTCAAATCCGGCGCCTTTGGCTTCGGCAAAAATATCGCGGATATCAGAAGCAATCGCTGCTTTTTCTTCTTCCAGATGTTCGATTCTTTCAATCAATGATGCCAGTCTTGAACTGTCAATTCCACCAATCTCGCTCATAATCTTAACTCCTTAAAAACGATTAAACATTGCACTGAATTTAACAAAACTCGTTTTATTTTACAAGCAATAAATTTTAGTGGGATATCTGAGCAATATAATATCTTGTTAACTTATTTTGAGTTATTATATCGCCAATGTATAGGTAAACTTGTTTAAGGAAAAAAATATGCCTCAAAAAACCAAAACCAATATCCTGGCGACAATCGGCCCGTCATCTGATTCCAAAGAAGTTATTGAAAAGCTGATTGACGCCGGCGCTGATGCGTTTCGTTTCAATTTCAGCCACGGAACCCACGCTGAACATAAGGCGCGTTATGATATTGTCCGCAAGCTTTCGGAACAAAAGGGCATACACATTACGCTGATTGCCGACATGCAAGGGCCTAAACTCCGCGTCGGCGAGTTCAAAAACGGACAGGTTTTATTAAAAGAAGGCCAGACTTTCAAATTTGATATGGAAGAAAAGCCGGGTGATGAGCAACGCGTGACACTGGCGCATCCCGAAATCTTTCAGGCGGTCAAGGCCGGAGATGAACTGTTGTTGAATGACGGCAACATCCGCCTGCATGTTGATAAATGCGATAAGAAAAATATATGGACAACGGTTAATGTCGGGGGAATTTTATCCGGTCACAAAGGCGTAAATCTGCCGAATATCACTTTGCCAATTTCTGCAATTACCAAAAAAGACGAAGAAGATTTGAAGTTTGCTCTAAAACTTGGTTTCGACTGGATTTGTCTGTCTTTTGTTCAAAAAGCCGACGATGTCCGTATGGCCAAGAAACTCATCGGCGATAAAGCCTGGGTCATTTCAAAACTGGAAAAACCCAATGCTATCAATGAGCTTGATGAGATTATCAAATTGTCTGACGGTATTATGGTTGCGCGTGGTGATTTGGGTGTTGAATGCCCGATTCAGACTGTACCCGTTTTGCAGAAAAGAATTGTTTCCGCCTGCCGCCGTTATGCCAGACCTGTTATTATCGCGACGCAGATGCTTGAGTCAATGATTAATAATCCGAGCCCGACCCGCGCTGAGGCTTCAGACGTTGCCACAGCCGTTTATGACGGGGCAGATACGGTCATGCTGTCTGCAGAAAGCGCCGCCGGTAAATATCCGGTGGAAGCCGTCAAAATGATGCGCGATATTATTACGGAAGTTGAAGCTGATCCTTTGTTCTATCGTTCAATGGAAAATTCCCGCGTTCATCCCTGTTGTGTCGGCGAGTCCGATTCTATTACCTTTGCCGCCAGCGACATTGCCGGAGTCTTAAATAAAGTTGCCTGTATTGTAACTTATACCTCATCCGGGCTGACAACCTTTTTGACGGCGCGCGAACGTCCGAATTTGCCGATTATCGCCATTACGCCGGATATCGTGGTTGCCCGCCGTTTGGGGATTGTCTGGGGAGCCAAGAGCTTTGTCAATAAGGCCAGCTTCAAAAGTTTTGACAAGATTGAGGATATCGCTATTAAAGTTGCGGTTGAGAACGGCTTTGCCAAACCGGGCGAGCATATTATTATTACTGCCGGCTTCCCGCTGGGAAAGAAAGGCCGTACCAATATGCTTCATACGGTTTATATTCCCGAAAAATAATCTTAAGGCGCCGGACAAAATCCGGCGCCTTTTCAGTCTCTACTTCTTATAAAAATTAAAAAGCCAAAACCGGGCGAACGGCGCTATCGCTGGGGTTGTACTTATCGCCGTAGCCTAAACCACCTTGTTCACCGGCACCGTGAGCGTACGGAATGAAGACCCACACCATAGAAGCGTTACGCTCGGTTGACGACCAGATATATTTATCGTTTGTATCTTGTGTGCCGCCTATCTTAGAAATCGTCTTTTTAATGGCGTTCAGATTCGTATAAAGGCTGCCCAAAATACCTGCTGTCGGCAACATCCACTTACCCTTTGTGGCAGGAGCTGCGCTCGGCGCATAGTTCAATGCCGCATATGCTGCCGGATATTTACGGCTGTTACCATTAGCTGTCTGAATAATCTTGGTCATATTTCCACTGACGTCAAAGTCTTTAATAGCTTGTTGCCAATCATATGACTGGAAAGCGCCAGTACTATTACTCTCTGTCGACCACTCAATATTTGTTGCAATCGGACTTGCTGTCATTGCCCAGCCGCAGTTGTCTTTTATGGCAATAACGATACCAACCGGTGTCTTACCGGAAACTTTATCCGTTGTACAAGTTCCATCGCTGTTCAATAGCTGCCCGATAGAGCAGTTTTTGGCATAACCGGTACATTGGCCGAGAACAGCGCCTTTGGTCTGACACTTACCATCTTTCCATTCGTAACTGGAAGTACAAGTACAGGATTTATATTTGTCGCCGCACTTATCCGTTCCCGGTTGTTCATTTGTTCCGGTACAGGTGTATTTATAAGCCTCATCACAAGGACAAGCCCAATATTCGCCAAAGGGACATTTCAACCCGCCATCACAAGATTTAAGAGAAGTGTAGCCCAGTTGTTGGCAGTCTGTAACCGCGCATTGCGCATAAGTTATATTCGGAATTAAGGACAGGCTCGTCCCTAAAAATAAAAATTTAAAGTTCATATTCATGTTGAACATCCTTGTTTTGAGATTAAAACAAAACCCGCTTCATAAAGAAGACGGGCGGATGTTCGAAACCGTATCATATCAAAACGGCTCAGCGCTTTCGTGCAAAGCCTTATAACGCCGACATCCGTCCCTAGCACACAGACAGATATCAGCATATATTTATTTTAAGTCGCAGTTATGCTTGACGACTGATATGATGAAAGGGTTTCGACGCCCTCGGCGGCAAACTCTGCCGCCTAATAACAATTATACAGAAGATGGTGGAAAAATAAAGAAGATTTTATAATAAAAATATTGTTTCTTATTGCGCAAGATATATAGATACAAAAAAGCCCGCTTAAAAACTGCGGACTTTATTGAATTGCTAAAAATTTAATCTTCAACGATTAACCCTGACGAGCTTTCATTTTCGGGTTTTTCTTGTTGATGATATAGACGCGGCCTTTGCGGCGGACAACTTTACAATCCTTATCGCGTACTTTTTTAGATTTTAAAGAGCTATAAACTTTCATTTTCTTTCCTTTACAAGCTATTTGCCCGAAACTTAAGCTAAATCTCCCCGTTTGTCAACCATAATTTTCGTAAAATGAGTAAAAAACTTGCTATTTTCTTTCAATTTACTATAATCATCCCTGTTGTAAGGAGGCTGAAAGATGAAAAAATTGTCAATGGCTGTATTCGGAATGCTCCTGCTGAATTTTCCGCAGGCTGCGGCGCAAGTACCTTATATTGAAGAAGTGCGCGCGCTTGGTTCCGTTGCCGGGCAGGGGCTGGCCTGCGGTGCTTCAAAATATGATACTTTTGAACTTCTGGCGCGGGCGATTCTGATTTCCAAAGCGCCTAGCAACAGCATTCAGGCGCAGGGAATGTATGCCTATAATGAGGAAAAGGCCAATGCTTATATTTCCAAGCAATATGACGGTTTTTTTGAATGTGATAAAATCAACCGCCGTTTTGACAATCAGGAAATTTTTCAGGCCGTTTTATACGCGGATGGCACGATAAAAATGCCGGATGGAACGATTGTCACCCCGCGAGAACCTTATGATGCCAGCCAGATTTATCAGAAAAACGCCAAAATCCGGGATGATTTGCAGGCAATTTATCAGGGAAGCGGCAATGCCGAGGTGAAAGAGCTTAAAATCAAGTCAACCGGCAGTGACACAGATATTCAAACCGTTTACAAGCCTCAGGAAAATGCCGAAGACAATTCGTTGCCGTCAGTCGCGGCGCCTCTTCCGCCCGTGCCGGATGTTTCTCCCGCGGCGGCAGACAGTGGCGGCGTCCGTCATATCAAACGCCGCAAATAGTGTCATTTTTCCGTAAATTAAAAGATTGCAACTTCTGAATAATTCGTTATACTCGGCTCAGAGATTAATTGATTATGTTTTAAGGAGTGAGTGGACATGGCATCTTACCAGTATGTCTATGTAATGCAGAATTTAACCAAAGTCTTTCCGAATGGCAAAGAGTTGTTCAAGGGAATCACCCTGTCATTTCTGCCCGGCGCAAAAATCGGCGTTTTGGGCGTTAACGGCGCCGGTAAGTCTACCTTGTTGAAAATCATGGCCGGCGTGGACAAGGATTTTAACGGCGAAGCATGGGCGGCTGAGGGCGTCAGAGTCGGTTATTTGGAGCAGGAACCGAAACTTGATCCGAACAAAAACGTCATGGAAAATATTATGGACGGCATGGGCGAAGTTCGCGATTTGCTGAAGCGTTATGAAGAAGTTTCCATGAAGTTTGCCGAACCGATGTCGGATGATGAGATGAATGCCCTGATTGAAGAGCAGGCCGCATTGCAGGAAAAGATAGATGCCTGTGACGGCTGGGATATTGAACGCACAATACAGATTGCCATGGATGCGCTGCGTTGCCCGCCGGCAGATGCTGATGTCACAAAACTTTCCGGCGGTGAAAAACGCCGTGTCGCCCTGTGCCGCCTGCTGTTGCAAAAACCGGACATGCTTTTGCTTGACGAACCGACCAACCACTTGGATGCGGAATCCGTAGCTTGGCTGGAAAAACACTTGCAAAATTATAACGGAACGGTTGTTATGGTAACGCATGACCGTTACTTCCTTGATAATGTCACCGGTTGGATTTTGGAACTTGACCGCGGGCAGGGGATTCCTTATGAGGGAAACTACAGTTCCTGGCTGGAGCAAAAACAAAAACGCCTTGAGCAGGAAGCCAAGGAAGAAAGCGCCCGTCAGCGGACATTGGCGAACGAGCTGGAATGGATTCGCAAAAATCCGAAAGCACGTCAGGCTAAATCTAAAGCGCGTATTAATGCTTATGATGAATTGTTGTCCGCCGCAACAAAAGATAAAATTACACAGGCGCATATCAATATTCCGATGACCGAGCGCTTAGGAGATTTGGTGATTGAAGCCAATAATATCAGTAAGGGCTATGGTGACCGTCTGTTGATTGACAATTTGTCATTCAAAATTCCGAAAGGGGCGATTGTCGGTATTATCGGTCCGAACGGTGCCGGAAAAACGACCCTGTTTAGAATGATTACCGGACAGGAAAAGCCGGATTCCGGAGAAATCCGTATCGGTGAAACCGTTGACTTGGGCTATGTGGATCAAACGCGCGATGAACTGAATGCCGATAAAAATGTTTGGGAAGAAATTTCTGACGGGCTGGATATCATCCAGTTGGGCAAAAAAGAAATGCCCTCTCGTGCCTATGTCGGGCAGTTTAATTTTAAGGGCGGCGATCAGCAGAAAAAAGTCGGACAGCTTTCCGGTGGTGAACGCAACCGTGTTCACTTGGCAAAAATGCTTAAAAAAGGCGCCAATGTTATTCTGCTTGATGAACCGACAAACGATTTGGACGTTGATACACTGCGTTCTCTGGAAGAGGGAATTATGGAATATCCCGGCTGCGTTCTGGTAACATCGCACGACCGCTGGTTTCTTGACCGTTTGGCTACGCATATCATTGCCTATGAGGGGGACAGCCAGGTCGTGTGGTTTGAAGGCAACTTTGAAGAATATGAAAAAGACAAACGCCGCCGTTTGGGCGACGATGCCTGTAATCCTCATGCCATCAAGTACAAACCGCTGGTAAGATAAAGCATAAAAAAAGCCTCTCTTCATGAGAGGCTTTTTGTTATCAGGATAAAAGCACTTGCTAAAACAATCCCCTTGTGTTACCCTGACTTTAAGCGGCAGAGTTTGTCGCCTAGGGCGTAGTAACCCTTTTGTGTATTAGTCGTCAAGCATAATTGCGACTTAAAATAAGTATATGCTGATATCTGTCTAGGTATGTGCTAGGGACGGATGTCAGCGTTATAAGGCTTTGCACGAAAGCGCTGAGCCGTTTTAATACACTACGGTTACTAACATCCGCCCGTCTTCATCATGAAGCGGGTTTTGTTTTAATTAAAAACATAAGGATGAGTAACATGAATATTAACTTTAAATTTTTACTTTTAGGGACGAGCCTGTCCTTAATTCCAAACTTAACTCAAGCCCAATGCGTCGCAACAACCGATTGCGCCACCTTGGGCTATACTGAAAAATCCTGTCCTGACGGCAAAGGTCTTAAATGCCCGTTTGGCAATACCTTTGCCTGCCCGGCTACGGAAGAAAGTATTTGTGAAAAAAACGGTTTTAAATATACTTGCAACGGCATTAATGAGTCGAAGCCTGAAACTGATGACTGTGGTGGAAAGTACAGCAGTTGTTATTGTCAAAACGAATTGGAGTGGAATGGCGGTATGTGTCATGAGCGAACGCATCCGCAATGTGAAATCGGGTGGATATATTATAGTGATAATACTTGCTCTGAAAATTTAGTTAAGAGAAAAATTCCATTAGGTATTGTTGTATATCTTAATCCTAATGGAGGAGGTCAAGCTTTGGCCTTGCGCGAATATGACGGAATGGTTTGGGGAGACTATCCATGGAATTCGTCTAAATGGGGGAGTATTCCCAATTTGCCGGATCTTTCTAAGAGTGATGCATTAAGAGATTATAAAAGTTGTGAAAATACCGCTATAATCACTGACTATGGTGGAAAAACTGTTTATTATGCCGCATGGACTGCTAAAAATTATGTTGTTGCTGGAGCCCCGGAAACCGCCGGAAAGTGGTGTTTGCCGGCGGCAGGTATCGGACAATATATAAGCGATAATTTTTCAAAAATTCAAAAAAAGTTAAAAGAAATAGGTGGACAGCCATTAAGCGAAGCAACTCATTTAAGTAAAACATACTACACCTCAACAGAAGCAAGCCAATCATCAATTTGGGCATGGGATTATTCTCTGAATTATTTTGATGAAACAGGTAAAACATATAATGATCCGGGATGTCTGGATACGGTTTTTGTTCGTCCTGTAATTGAATTCTAATGACTGTAAGCAGAACTTAATGGTACAAACTTATAAGAATTTTTGAATTTTACTTATAAAAAAGGAACTGATTTTTCAGTTCCTTTTTTATAACAACTGCCATAATAGCTAAACATTGCCAAATGGATTGATAGCTTTTTCATCCGGTTTGCTTCTTAAGTCAAACAAGTTGAGGAATGTTGCGGAAACATAAATTGATGAATATGTGCCGACAATAACGCCCCAAACGATAACAAAAGAAAAGCTGCGCAATGTATCTCCGCCAAAAACAAACAGAGCCAAAGCCGCCAGAAGCGTCGTCAACCCGGTTAATATTGTACGGGAAAAAATGTCGTTAATACTCTTGTTCAACAAATCATATTGATTCATTTTCTTAAATTTACGGAGGTTTTCTCTGATTCTGTCATAAGTAACCACAGTATCATTAACCGAATAACCGGCTAAGGTTAAAATTGCGGCGACTGTTGTTAAACTGAAATCCAAATCAAAGAATGACAATAAACCGACAATCGTAATTAAGTCATGAATCAAACCGATCATTGCCCCCAGAGCAAACTGCCATTCAAATCTGAACCAGATGTAAAGGCTGATTGCAAAAACGGCAATAACGGAAGCAACAATGCCGTCGACTTTCAACTCATCGCCAACTTGAGGACCGACGAGTTCTACGCGACGATATTCATAACTGCTGCCTAAAGTAGACTTGATGCTATTAACAGCGGCCATTTGTTCTTTTTCGTTCATATCCTTGGCTTGAGCTCTGATCATAACTTCATCGCCGTTTTCACCGATTGTCTGAAGATTAATTTCATCCAGGTCAACATGGCTTAACGTTTTTCTCATTGCTTCAACGTCAATTTTCTGGTTAGCCTTGATTTCCATGAGAATACCTCCGGAAAAGTCAATGCCGTAATTAAAACCTTTAACGGCAATGCAGGCGCATGATAAAACAACCATTAATATGGAAAGAACATAGCCGAGCTTTCTGCCTCTCATAAAGTCAATTGTTGTATCTTTGGTTACCCAACTGAAAAGTTTCATCTTTATAATTCCTTTAGTATCTTAAATTGGAAGTTTTTTCGGCTTATAGCGGGCAATCCATGACGCGATGATAAGTCTTGTGACTGTAACCGACGTAAACATGGAAGTTGCAATACCGATGGCCAACGTAACGGCGAAGCCTCTGACCGGGCCGGTTCCGAAATAGAATAAGACAAAAGCGGCAACCAGAGTTGTCAGGTTCGAGTCGACAATGGTCGACCAGGCCTCGGTAAAACCGGCTTCTGCAGCATCTTTCGTTGAACGTCCGGCTTTAACTTCTTCGCGCATGCGTTCAAAAATCAAAACATTGGCATCAACGGCCATACCGATAGTCAGGATAATGCCCGCGATACCCGGAAGAGTCAGCGTCGCCCCCATCAGACTTAAAGTGCCAAGCAGCAAAAACAGGTTGATAAACACGGTTATGGTTGTGAAAACGCCGAACAAACCGTAAGCGGCAACCATAAACACAACAATGGCAGCTAAGCCGATAAGAGATGCCGTAACACCCTCTGAAATTGAATCAGCACCCAATCCGGCGCCAACCGTTCTTTCTTCAAGAACTTCCAGCGGAGCAGGCAATGCGCCTGAACGCAGGAGCAAAGCCAGCTCATTGGCGGATTCAGTCGTATAATTTCCGGTAATCACGCCGCTGCCGCCGGTAATTGCGGTCTGAATTGTCGGTGCGGAAAGAACTTCGTTGTCCAAAACAATGGCTAACTGCTCGCCGATATTGTTCTTTGTAGCTTCCCCGAATTTTTTGCCGCCGATAGAGTCAAATTTGAAACTGACGACCGGGCTGCCTTCCTGAAAAGAAACGCCGGCATCAACCAGATTTTCACCGCCGACAACCGGCTTTCTTTTAATGACGTAAACGCCGCCGTCACTGCCGTTGATTAAACGCGAAGCGCTGTTTAATTTTCCGCGGCGGGCATCGGCTGCATTAGAGCGGCTGTCAACCAGATGGAACGATAACTTTGCGGTTTTTCCCAAAAGATATTTAACATCTTCCGGATTTTGCAGGCCGGGAAGCTGGACGACAATGCGATCAGTTCCCTGTCTTTGAATAACCGGTTCTTTGGTTCCGAGCTCATCAATTCTGCGTCTGACGATTTCAATAGACTGGTCAACGATTTTAAGTTTTAACTGATTGGTGGCAACATCGCTGTACTTAACAATCAAAGTACCGTCTTCGCCGTTTTCAACGACAAGGCCGTCGTCAATTTTGGGAAATAAAGAACGAGCCTTATCTCTGGAAGACTGGTTGTCAATTTTAACCTTGACGGAATTTTCGTCAGAAGCCAGATTGGCATATCTGATTTTGTTTTCGCGCAATGTTTGACGAACCGAGTCCTCAATTGTTCCCATGCGCTCTTTCAAAACGTCGTCAATCTTAACTTCCAAAAGCAGATTGGAACCGCCTTGCAAATCAAGCCCCAGGTTTACCGGCTGCCACCAGGACGGCAGATTTTTGCTGTCACGAAACAGATTCGGTACGGCAAAAAAGATACCAATCAGGCAGATGGCCAGAATAATGATAATTCTAGATCTGGATAATTTATACATGAGTTATGCCTTTATTTTTTTTCTTTCTTGTTCGAATTTGCCGCTTTGGCTTTTTTAGGAGTTTTGTTAATTTTTTCGACGGCGTTTTCCGGCAGGACAACATCGCGGATGGAAGCACGGCTGACTCTGACCTCAAGTCCGTTAGCGATTTCAACGGTCAGCTCATAAGGGTCATCGGCTTTGACAACTTTTGCAAAAATACCGCCGCCGGTAATAACCTGATCGCCTTTTTTTATGGCGTTTAACAAAGCTTCATGCTGTTTGATTCTCTTCTGCTGCGGTCTGATCAGCAAAAGATAAAAAATCAAAAAGATTAAAGCCAACTGAACAACGGTGGCAAAAACAGAACCTTGCTGGGCAGAAGCGTCAGCTGCCTGTGCAAAAGCATCATTAATAAACATATTTATTATCCTCCTTATAAAATATTCTCCATGCAATATACACGATTATTTAAGGATAACAACATCAAAAGCGCAATGTTTTAACAAGATATTTAACAAAAAGAGAATGTTAAGGCAGATATGGCAGGGGGTTAACCGCTTTTTTGCCGGAGCGGACTTCGAAGTGCAACTGGGGTTCGTTAACGCCGCCGGTATCGCCGACTGTGGCAATCTTTTCGCCTTTGACAACCTTTTGCCCTTTTTTGACCAGAAGCTTTTGGTTGTGGGCATATGCCGTAATCCAGCCGTCATTATGGCGGATGAGAATAAGGTTGCCGAAACCTTTCAGTTCGTTTCCGGAATAAACCACGGTGCCTCTGTCGGCTGCTTTGACCGCAGTTCCTTTGGCCGCGCGGATGTTGATGCCATCATTGTTGCGGCCTTTGCCGATTGTGCCGTATTTGGAAATAATCGTCCCTTTAACCGGCCAGGCGAACTTAGCCGTACGTTTTTTTACCGGTTTGGGTTTATAGGTTGGCTGTTTTGAGGAAGCCGTTTTCTTTATGCTTGTTTTTTTTGAGGTCTGCGGTTTCCATGAACTTTTGGAGGTGGATGAAGATGTTGTTTTAGACGGCAGCCAGACTTCATCGCCGCTTTCTGCGTACATATTTCTGGTTGAGCTGATACTGCCGGGAAGAGCCAGTCTTTGTCCGATGGACAATGTGTAGGGCGGAACAATATTGTTGAGTTTGCTAAGCGTCGTAACGTCAATATTGTATCTCTTGGAGATGTTGTACAGCGTGTCCCCTTTGGCAACAATATGATATTTGGCGCTCGGGATTCTTATAACCTGCCCGACCGCCAGATTATACGGCGGCGTAAGGCCGTTTGCCGTAATCAAATCTCTTAAAGGAACGTTGTATCTTCTGGAAATGCTGTAAAGCGTGTCGCCTTTGCTGACGGTAACGGCATTGGGAATATCGCCGAACAGTTCGGTCCTCAGATCATAATTAAGCAGGCGGATGCGGCCGGAGTTATATGAACACCCGGCTGTGAAAATCAGCAAAATTAACAAAAGTCTTTTCAGCATGCTTCCTACATATAAAAACCCAGCCTCTCCTTATCATAGCGGAATAAGGTTAAGATTTGTTTACAAAATGCCGTTTTTATCTTTGTCTGACGATTTAATGCCGTAATCACGTTTCCTTAGGGCAGAAGAAATATGGCGTTTGACCCGGCCGAGAAGCGTGTCCGTCGTTTCATTGAAGTTTTTGCGGTTTGTGTAGGAAATTACAAACATTTCCGCATTGTAACGGTCTACGCCGATGGACTGAATCAGTTTTATCAGCGGATAATACATGTTCTGGGCGATGTCTGCGGCTGTTTCCCGCGATTCTTTAGGCAGCAGAATGGCAAATTTTGTTTTTTCAAAACGTCCGACTGTATGTCTGGCGCCGCCGTTCAGGTCGCAGATTTTTCCCGCCTGAATAATCAGTTTATCCCCGGTTTCAAAGTCAATCCCTTTGCAGACAAAGTCGTAAACATCTTTTAACTCAACGACAACCAGTGAAAAGTCCTGATTGTAACGTTTACAGCGGTTGAAATCTTTTTCAAGCTTTTGAAACAATGCCGTTTCATTCAAAATATTGCTGTTGAGAATATCCTGTTCCTGTATGCTTTTAAGCTTATGTTTCAGTTTGTCTGCTTCTGAGATGTCCTTTAGGATGATACTCATGCCGACACAATCAAGAATTTCGTTTAAAATCGGCCTGATACGTATTTTCATTGTAACTTTTTGATTTTTCTGCGGCGTAATGACAATTTCGTTATTGATCGTTTCCGGATTCTTTAGTAAACGGTGAAAGCAGCTGTTCAGATAAGCCTGATTGGCAGGGGAATCTTCCATAATTCGGCCCAAGGCCGGCTGATTGGCGATACTTTCCTGGTCTGTATTGAAAAAGTGGCAGGCGACGTCATTCATATACTCAATCATAAAATTTTTGTTGAGATGAAAATAAATGTTCTCTTTATTGCGCTGGCTGGTCGGGGTTTGCTTGCGGCTTTCCTGTAAAAGTTCCTTAAAGTTTTTTCTGAGTTTTTTCAACTCGCGCCACAGATACAGGGAATAAACCGCCAAAACAAGAATAAGCACGCCGCCCGTAATGTAAATAACCATAGCCGCCTCCGCAAATGTTGTAGGATACTCAGTATACCACCTGATTTTAAAGATTCATTAAATAAAAGTTGCTTTTTGCATTAAAAAATCTTATTTTGTGCTTGGATTTATATGAAAATGCGAGAATTGAAAATGTCTGCAGAAATAGAAAAGCCGGAAATTCTTGATGAAAGCGGCGATAAATATAAATATGGTTTTGTGACGGATATTGATGCCGATACCGCTCCAAAGGGCCTGAATGAAGAGATTATCCGCTTAATATCCGCCAAAAAAGGCGAACCTGAATGGCTTTTGGAATGGCGCCTGCAGGCATTCCGCTTTTGGCAGAAAATGGAAGAGCCGTCCTGGGCCAAACTGACCTATGACAAAATAGATTATCAGGATTTGTACTATTATTCGGCTCCCAGACAAAAAGCGGCTCCCAAAAGCCTGGACGAAGTTGATCCTGAATTGCTGGATACATACGCTAAATTAGGCATTCCCCTGAAAGAACAGGAAGTTTTGGCAGGTGTTGTCGCCGTCGATGCGGTATTCGATTCTGTTTCCGTTGCGACGACATACCGCGCCAAACTGGCTGAAAAGGGAGTGATTTTCTGTTCGATTTCCGAGGCGGTGAAAGAACATCCCGATTTGGTGCGAAAATATTTGGGCTCCGTTGTTCCTTATACCGACAATTTTTTCGGTTGTCTGAATTCGGCCGTGTTTACCGACGGTTCTTTTGTATATATTCCCAAAGGCGTGCGCTGTCCGATGGAATTGTCCACTTACTTCCGTATCAATGCCAAAAATACCGGACAGTTTGAGCGGACGCTGATTATTGCCGACGAGGACAGCTATGTTTCTTATCTGGAGGGGTGCACTGCGCCGCAGCGGGATGAAAATCAGCTCCATGCGGCAATTGTGGAAATTGTCATTTTGAAAAATGCCGAAGTCAAATATTCCACGGTTCAGAATTGGTATCCCGGCGATAAAGACGGTAAAGGCGGCGTTTATAACTTTGTAACCAAACGGGCGGCCTGCCGCGGAGAAAATGCCAAAGTTTCCTGGACGCAGGTGGAAACCGGTTCGGCCGTAACCTGGAAATATCCGTCCTGTATTTTGCAGGGGGATAATTCTGTCGGTGAATTCTATTCGGTAGCCATTACCAATAACCGCCAACAGGCTGACACCGGAACAAAAATGATTCATATCGGTAAAAATACCAGCTCCAAAATTATTTCCAAAGGCATTTCTGCCGGATTTTCCAATCAGACCTACCGCGGCTTGGTTAAAGTTAGTCCGGGAGCTAAAAATGCCCGCAATTATTCGCAGTGTGACAGTTTGCTGATTGGAAACACCTGCGGTTCGCATACGGTTCCTTATATTGAAAACCGCAACAAAACGGCCCGGATTGAACATGAAGCGACAACCTCAAAAATCAGTGATGAGCAGTTGTTTTATTGTCTGCAGCGGGGAATAAGCGAAGAAGAGGCCGTCAGCCTGATTGTAAACGGTTTTTGCAAAGAAGTTATGCAACATCTGCCGTTAGAATTTGCCATTGAAGCCGCGAAGTTAATCAACATCAGTTTGGAGGGAAGCGTTGGATAATGACAAATTCTGTATGTAAAAGGGCCTTAGAAACCTGGGGCGAAACAGCGCAAATGCTGATGGTTATTGAAGAAATGTCTGAGCTGACCAAAGAAATTCTCAAAAATGTCAATCGGCGGCAGAATAACATTGCTGAAATTATTGAAGAAACGGCGGATGTAGAAATTATGCTTGAACAGCTCAAGGAAAATTATCATATCGCGCAACAGGTAGAAGAATACAAAGCTCAAAAACTCATGCAGATTGCCGCCCGCTTGGATAAATGGAAAAAAGCAGAATGAGGATAGAAGAATGATGAAAACACCGTTGTTGGAAATAGAAGATTTATACGCCCGTGTCGCAGACCGGGAAATCATAAAAGGGTTTAACCTGACGATAAATGAGGGCGAAGTTCATGCAATTATGGGGCCGAACGGTGCCGGAAAATCCACTTTGTCTTATGTACTGAGCGGTAAACCGGGATATGAAGTTACGGGCGGAAAAATAAAATTCAAAGGTATGGACTTATTGAAAATGCCGCCGGAAGAACGGGCGCGGGAAGGCATATTCCTTATTATGCAATATCCGGTTGAAATTCCCGGCGTCCCGGTGACAACCTTCTTAAAACATTCGGTCAATGCCGTGCGCAAACATCGAAACCTGCCGGAACTGGATACAATGGAGTTTATAAAGCTCGTTCGTGAAGAAGGGAAAAAACTGGGAATTTCCAATGATATGTTGAAACGGCCGATAAATGTCGGCTTTTCCGGCGGTGAAAAGAAACGCCTTGAAACATTGCAGTTGGCAATATTGAAACCGCAGTTTGCAATTTTGGATGAAGCCGATTCGGGACTGGATATTGACGCATTAAAAGTTGTGGCGGATGGTGTCAATGCCGAGCGCAGCGAACATAACGCCATGTTGGTTATTACCCATTATCAACGCCTTTTAAATTACATTGTGCCTGATTTTGTTCATGTTTTTGCTGACGGTCATATCGTTAAATCCGGCGGCAAAGAATTGGCGCTGGAGCTGGAAGAAACCGGTTATGCGCAGTTTGTGAAAGAGAAATAAGATGGGCGGATTATTGCAAAATATCAAATTGCCCGGAGAAAATATTCCCTGGCTGGAAAGTCTGCGGGAAAAAGGGCGTGAAGCCTTTGCCGCGCAAGGGCTGCCGACAGCCAAAACCGAGGCGTGGAAATATACCCGTCCGCGAGATTTGCAGGTTGATGATTTTGTTATGGAAACGGAAGAGCCGGGAGAAGAACACAAAACTTGCGGCTGCGGAGGTGAGTGTTGTTGTCATGAGGCAGATGAACCTGCGGCGCTGCCTTTTGCCGGTTATGAAATACATTTCGCCAATGGCCGCCTGCAACACGGACATTTACAGTTGCCGCGCGGTGTCACAGTAATGCCGTTAATGGACGCGGTTTTGTATGATGAGGAAATTAAAAATTATCTCGGAAAGTCCGTTGACATTGAACATTACCCGTTTGCAGCGTTAAATACAGCCTATTTGGCCGAGGGGCTGTTTATCCGTGTGTCCAAAGACGTGGCTTTGGACTGGCCGCTGGTTGTTTTCAACCATACACATTCCTGCCATGACAATCTCTTTTATAATGTCAGAAACATTATTGTTCTGGAAAACGGCGCTTCAGCCGGACTGGTAGAATTCTATGGTTATTCCGGAGCCGAGAAGTCCCGCTATTTTGCCAATGTCGTTAATGAAATTTATCTGGGACGCAATGCTTCCTTGCGGCATTATAAATTTCAAAACGAGGCTTTTAAGGCGGTTCATATTTCTCTGTCGCAGGTCAAAGTCAAAAGCGGCGGAACATATGATTCTTTTTGCCTGCAACGGGGAGCCAATCTGGCGCGAAACGAAACCAAAGTCCTACTGACAGAGGAAAATGCCCGGGCGGATGTTAATGCCGCTTATATCATGCATGGCTGGGCAACCCTGGATACAACGACGGATATTGAACATCTTTCGCCGGATACTTGTTCCGACCAGTTGGTTAAAGGAATTGTCGGCGGAGATGCCAAAGGCGTTTTTCAGGGCAAAATCCATATTGCGCCAGACGCAGTCAGAACGGAAGGGCATCAGTTGCATAAAGCTCTGTTGTTAACAGATACGGCAGAAATTGACTGCAAACCGGAACTTGAAATTTTTGCCGATGATGTTAAATGCTCTCATGGCGCGGCCAGCGGCGAACTGGATGAAGAGCAGCTGTTTTATATGCGTTCCCGCGGCATCGGCGAGGATGAAGCCCGGCAGATTTTAATTGACGCTTATCTTGAAGATGTTTTTGCCCGCATTAAAAATGAAGAAATCCGGAATTGGTTTTCTTCTCTTTCAAGGTAAAGGATATAAAAATGTATGATGTTGAAGAAATAAGAAAAGATTTTCCGATACTGTCCCGTAGCATAGAAGGAAAGCGCAACACATTTCTGGATACGGCCGCGTCGGCGCAAAAACCGCGGTGTGTTGTCGACCGAATGGTAACGGCGCTGACGGAACAATATGCCAATGTTCACCGCGGTTCTTATTATCTCTCCGAACATCTGACTTTTGCCTATGAGCAGGCGCGCAAAACCGTACAGCGTTTTATCAACGCGGCATCGGCCGATGAAATCGTTTTTACGCGTAATGCAACGGAATCGATAAATCTGGTTGCTTCAACCTGGGGGCGGAAAAATCTCAAACCGGGAGATGAAGTCCTTATTTCGGAAGCGGAGCATCACGCTAATCTGGTAACCTGGCAGGTTCTTCGCGATGAATTGGGCTTTACTTTAAAAATATTCAAAATTGCGAATGACGGCAGCTTTGTCTGGAATGAATTTTGGGGACAGTTGAATAAGAGAACCAAACTTGTTGCCGTAACGGCAATGTCAAATGTTCTGGGAACTGTCTTCCCGATAAAAAAAATGGCGGAGGCGGCTCATAAATATAATGCCTTGATTTTGGTAGATGCTTGTCAGTTTGCTGTGCATGGCAATATTGACGTGCAGGATACGGACTGTGACTTTCTGGCCTTTTCCGGGCATAAAACCTATGGGCCGACAGGAATAGGCGTCTTGTATGGCAAATATAAGCTTCTGGAAGAAATGCCGCCTTATCAGCTGGGCGGAGAAATGGTTGATACCGTCACCTATGAAAAAACAACCTTTGATGTTCCGCCGGCACGTTTTGAAGCCGGAACCCCCGCTTTTGTTGAAGCGATAGGGCTGGGAACGGCACTGGAATATATGATGACCCTCGGGCAGAAAAATATTATTGAACATGAACGCCGTCTGACGGCTTATGCAACGGAAGCGTTGCAAAATGTAAAGGGGCTGACGTTAGTCGGAACAGCTGCCGACAAAGGCGGGGTTTTTTCTTTTGTTGTCGAGGGAATGCACCCGCAGGATATGGCTTTTATCTTAAGCAAGGAAGGCGTTGCCGTCAGAACGGGACATCATTGCGCGGAACCGCTGGTACGCCGGATGGGATATGAAAGCGTTGCCCGGGCCAGTTTGGGATTGTATAGCAATGAAGAAGACATAGATATGCTGGTTGCCGCAATCAATAAAGCTAAAACTTTTTTCTGAGATTATTCCGAAAATAACTTATTGTAATTTTCCTTGAAACCTCCGGGACAAAATCCTCGGAGGAAAAGTTTCCTCATAAAAAACTTGCCAACAATTTCCCCTTATGCTACCCTTTACTTTAAGCGGCAGAGTTTGCCGCCGAGGGCGTAGTAACCCTTTTGTATCTTAGTCGTCAAGCATAATTGCGACTTTAAATAAGGATATGCTGATATCTGTCTGTGTGCTAGGGACGGATGTCGGCGTTATAAGGCTTTGCACGAAAGCGCTGAGCCGTTTTAAGATACTACGGTTACTAACATCCGCCCGTCTTCTTTATGAAGCGGGTTTTGTTTTAACTTAAAGCAAGGGTGTTTTTAACATGAATATTAATCTTAAATTTTTACTCTTAGGGACGAGTCTGTCCTTAATCCCAAATTTAACCTATGCGCAATGCGCGGTTACCGATTGCCTGCAACTGGGCTATACTTCGTTAAAATCATGCGACAATGGCTTAAAATGCCCGTTCGGCGAATATTGGGCTTGCCCGAAAGTTGAAGAAAAAGCTGTTCTCGGTCAATGTACCGGCTATGCTAAGAATTGTAAAATCGGCGATATTCTTAACAGCGACGGGACTTGCACAACGGATAAAGTCAGCGGCAAAACACCGCTTGGTGTTGTCATTGCGATTAAGGATGGTTGTGGCTGGGCAATGACAACCAAACCGATACTAGAAACAGTCCATTGGACAACGGATTGGAACGAAAACAAGACAGGGCTTCCCATCTATTTAACTATTCAAGCTGCGCTTCAAGATTTTGACGCCCGCGGCAACATGACCAAGATTGAACAGGTTGCTGATAATATCACTGACTATATTCCAGCCAATGCTGCATTAACTTATGCACCAAGTGCCGCCCCAACAACAAAAGGTTTATGGATGCTTCCGACTGCAGGTATGTTAAACAGCCTGTATAAGAATAGAGGTATAATTAACGCAACCATCTCCAAACTTGGCGAAACGCCAATATCAACCGATGTACATAATCATGACCACATTTGGTCATCATCTGCAACTAACTATTGCCTGGCATGGCTCTCTTGTTGGGGGAATATGCCTCAATATAGTAAAGAGACTGGTATTACCTACAGTGTAGAGGCCGGAGGATATTGTAGCCAGGATGGAGGCGTCGTCCATCCCGTAATTGAATTTTAATCTCATTGCAAAAAAGGAACTGGTTTTTCAGTTCCTTTTTTGGTTATTCTTTTGCCTAAAATTTTCAGAAGTGCAGGGAAATTTAATTTTACATTTTGCAGGTTCTGGCAACAGTCAGGGTATCAACAGATTTAGCGCCGGCTTTTTTTAGAGCGGCCGCACATTCTTTCAAGGTTGACCCCGTCGTCATAACATCATCAATGAGTAAAATCCGTTTTCCCTTAATTTGTTCGGGATGTTTTATGCTAAAAGCGTCTTTAACATTTTTATGTCTGGCTTTGCCGCTGAAACCGACCTGTGGTTTGGTATGTCGGTGGCGGACAAGTGCTGTAAAATTAACGTCGATGCCGGTAAGTTTTGAAAGTTCCCGTGCTAAAAGAGCCGATTGATTGTAATGCCTCTTCAACAAGCGCATATAATGAAGTGGTGTCGGAATAATCATATCAACCCCGGCTTCAAAAATATCCCGTCCGCCCAGTTTCATCCACTTGGCCAATAACGGGGCGTTGTCTGTTTTATCTAAAAATTTCAGGCCGAGCAGGAGATTTTTGGAAGCATCGTCATAACGTACGGCCGCACGGCTTAAGCGAATGGGAGAGCGCTTGTTTTTTGCGCAGACACCGCACAACAGTTTCTTGGTTCCGAAGTTGCTTTCGGCAAAAGGCAAGCCGCATTTGCTGCAATAAGGTTCCGAGATGAAGTTAATCTCTTTGAAGCAGTCTTCGCAAAGGCTGTTGTCATCGCCGATAACCTTGCCGCACTTTTTGCATCGCGGCGGCAGAAGTAAATCAAGTATTTTTTTCAGAATATCATTCATTTGAGCCGAAAATCTTAAGCAGCTCTTCATGAATGCGGTTTATTTCATCAACAACAATCATGCCGGACTGTCGCATAACTTCTTTTTTGTCTTCGGCCGTGACTTTTCCCTGAGCGATAATATCCCCGGCATAGCCCATTTTGTGCCCGAAAGGCACGGCATTGCCGGCAACAAAGCTGATGACGGGTTTCCTGTGCCGCAGGCTTTCATAGTATTTAGCGCCGAGTTCTTCAAATGCGCCGCCCAGCTGTCCGATTAGAATGACGGCATCTGTTTCATCATCATCCATAAACAGCTTAAGCGTTTCAACAAAATCAATGCCGATAACCATGTCATCGCCCAAACCGATGACCGTCGATTGCCCGAGTTCGGCGCGGTTAGTTTCCAAAACCGCCTCATATGTTAGAGTTGAAGAACGGGAAACAATGCCTATTTTGCCTTTTTTCAGAATGTTTTCCGGAAAGATTCCCAGACGCGCCTCTCCGGGGGTAATAATGCCCGGCGTATTCGGTCCGATAAATTTTGTCTGTGATGATTTCAAAATATTTTTAATTTCCATCATATCTTTAATCGGTACGCCGTCGGCAATACACACAACCAGCTCAAGTCCGGCGTCTGCCGCTTCTTTCAAAGCGCTTTTGACCGCCTTGGCCGGAACAAACATAACCGAAGCGTTGGCCTGCGTTTCTTTAACAGCTTCTTTAACCGTATTAAAAACCGGAACATCCATATAGGTAATGCCGCCTTTGCCGGGAGTAACGCCGCCGACCACATTTGTTCCGGAATCAACAGACCTGCGGATGTGAAAGGAGGCTTGAGTTCCGGTAATTCCCTGGACCAGTACGCGGGTGTCTTTATTAACCAGAATAGACATTTAGTCACACTCCTTTACGGCCGTAATCAGTTTGTCAACGGAATCTTCCATGTCATGGGCAATAATAACCGGAAGTTTTGAATTTCGTAAAATTTCATAGGCTTCTTCTTTATTTGTTCCTTCAAAACGAACCACTAACGGGACATTCAGGCCAACCTCGGAGGCGGCGGCAACAATTCCTTCCGCCAGCAAATTGCATCGTAAAAAACCGCCCAGAATATTAATCAATATGCCTTCAACCTTAGGGTTGGTCATAATGATTTTAATGCCGGCGGCGATTTTGTCTTTATCGACACCGCCTTTAACATTCAGAAAACAGGCAGTATCCATGCCGCTTTCCCGGATAAGGTCCATTGCCGCCAGAGCAATGCCGTCACCGTTGACAATACAGCCAATGCTTCCGTCTTCAAAGTCACTGTATTTGAAACCGTATTTGGCAGCTTTGATTTCTCGTTCTTCCGATTCGGATTCATCCTGCAAAATTGCAATGTCAGGATGTCTGAACAAAGCGTTGTCGTCAAAAGACATCTTTGTGTCAAGGGCAATAATACGCCCGCGTCGGGTAACCCCGGCCGGATTTATTTCAATCATGGTGGCATCGTTGTCAACAAAAGCGCTGTGCATGCCGTCAATCAGATTTTTGAGATATTTAAAGCTTCTTTCCGGCAAATCCAGATAGCGCCTGACCTCTTCAATTTGCGTTTTTCTAGCGCCTTTTTCCAAATCAAGTTTAAGTTTCAAAATTTTAGCGGGATTCTCAATGGCAACAGTCATAATGTCCTGCTCGCCCAATTCGCAGATGAGAAGCGTCAAAGACGGCGAAACTCGGTCAATAACCAAACCGGCATAAAATTTTTTCTTAACTTTGGTAAAGACTTCAACATAAATGCGTCCGACCGTTTTTCCCTTTGGACCGGTCTGAATGGTCTTCAATGTAGAACCGAGCATTTGCTCCGCCTCTTTAAGAATTTCCCTTCGGCGTTTAACCAGACGGATACCACCGCCTTTTCCCGCCGTTTCTTCCATAAAATATCCTTTCTCTCGGGCGCCGGACTGAATCTGCGCTTTGAGCATCCACGGCCCGCGCATGGAAACGTGAACCGCGGCGTTTTTAGCTTCATTCGGAGTATAGGCAATCTTTCCGCGCGGGACAAAAACGCCATAGCGGCTTAAAATTTTCTTTGCCTGATACTCGTGGATATTCATGCCTTAACCAGCTCCTCCGCATAAAATCTGATTTTATCGACCATGGAAACCAGACCGTTCCGGCGGTTGGGACTTAAATGTTCCCGCAAGCCGATTTTATCAAAGATTTTATCAACGTTAATCTCTAAAATTTCTGACGATGTTTTTCCCGAAAAAATTGCCAGAACAATGGCGATAATTCCTTTAACGATAATAGCATCACTGTCACCATGAAAGAAAAAAAGCTTTTCCTCTCCGGCTTCTTTTACCTGAGGAACCAACCAGACCTGGGACTGGCAGCCTTTGACTTTCCACTCTGGCGTATGAAATTCTTCCGACAGGGAAGGGAGCTTTTCGCCAAGCTCAATAATATAACGATATCTGTCTTCCCAGTCATCCAAAAGTTCAAAATTTTCTTCTAATTCTTCGACGGTCATTTTAAGGCTTTCTCCAAACTTCTCCGCAGTATATCTCAAAAATGGTGCTTGTCAATTTTCTTGCATATTCGAAATTTCTGAGCTTCGTCGGTCAGACGCTGATAGAGATTCCTTGACAGCCTTTCTCCTTGAATGGCCATTCGCTCGGGATGCCACTGCACGCCCAACGCATAACCGGCATAATCAATGTATTCAATAGCTTCTATAATTCCATCGCTTGCCCGCGCCGAAATTTTAATTTTATCTTCGGGAACCGAAGCGACGGCCTCCCCGTGCGCAGAGTTAACGGTTGCTTTTTCCGTGCCGCAGATATGAAACAGAAGGCTCCCGGGAGCAATGGCAATATCATGCGCATATTCATTGGCGTCAATTCCTCTGTGCTTGAGAGGGGTATAACCAAAATCTTCGGCAATATTCATCAGTTTGGCACCCTTAACCCCGGCCATCATCTGCATACCGCCGCAAACGCCGAATAAGGGCATTTTCTGCGCAATGGCATAATTGATTGCAGTCAGATATGCGCGGGAACGCGGCGGCAATTCGCCGGTCGATTCTTTTTGGGGGGTAACATACCAGGCGTCAGGGGAGGGAAAACAGCCGCCGATTAGAAGAATGCCGTCAACTTCTTTTACCTGTTCTTCAACTTGGGCATAAGTAATAAACTTAATATTGGCACCGGTGTTTAAAACGGCTTTGACATAAGGTTCGTCAATGGAATAAAACGCGCCCTCCAATGCCAGAATGATGCCAATTAAGGGAGCATCCTCGGCGGATTTATATTCATTTGGGGAAAGAAGTATTTCTGCCCGTTCGGCTAAAGCGTCTATTTCGGCAGCGCTGATCTTATTGACAATATAAGTCACACAGCTGCTGTGTGAAAATTTCTTTTTTTCCAGAAAAAACTCCGGCATAACATCTTTTCCTTATCAGTATTATAACATATCCATCATCATACGGACATCATCGCTTATCATGTCCAGCGACCAGGCCGGTTCCCAGACGACTTTTACCTCAACCCGGCCTGTTCCTTCAACCATGGCTACGGCGTCGGCAACCTGCTGCGGAAGAATGCCCGCAACCGGACAGGTCGGCGCAGTTAGCGTCATCTCAATGTAAACATCGCCGTTTTCCCGAAGGTCAATGTTATAAATCAACCCCATGTCATAAACATTAATCATGATTTCCGGGTCAGAAACAGTTTTAAGAGCCTCAATAATATCTTCTTTGGCAGCTGTTTTTTCTCCGGTCGGTTTTTCTTGCCCGGCATAGGCAATGTAATCTTTTAAAGATTCCTTGTCCTGTAAGGCCAGAGCTTCTAACAGGGAAGCCTCCGTGCTGTCTATCTCGTTATCCTGCATAAATTTTTCCTTTTTTAATCAGGCTCTTTAATTCGTTCTATGTTGGCGCCGACATTTCTTAATTTTTCATCCAGATGTTCATAACCGCGGTCAAGATGATATACCCGGTTAACAATCGTTTCGCCTTCCGCTGCCAGCCCTGCTAATATCAAAGCGAAAGAAGCGCGCAAATCCGTTGCCATAACAGGGGCGCCGTAAAGCTTGTCAACGCCGCGGACAATAGCGGAAGCATGCCCGTGAACGTTAATGTTTGCCCCCATACGTAATAATTCGGGAACATGCATAAACCGATTCTCAAAAATCGTTTCCGAAATCATGGCTGCGCCTTCGGCCGTCAGCATCAAGGCTAAAAACTGTGCTTGTAAATCAGTCGGAAATCCCGGATAGTAATCAGTCATGATATCTTGTCCGGTCAGCTTACAGTTTCTGGCATCGATAATAATTGATTTTTCTTTTTCTTCAACCTTAACGCCCATATTTTTTAAAATAGTTAATGGTGTTTGCAAGGTTGAAGCCGAAGCGTTGATTAATTCGATTCTCCCGCGGGTGATTGCTGCAGCTACGGCGTAAGAACCGGCTTCAATTCTGTCGGCAATGACTTTATGTCTGGCACCGTGAAGCTTTTTAACGCCTTCTATAGTTAAAATCGATGTATCTTTTCCGGAAATCTTAGCGCCCATGCTGTTTAGCAAATCAATTAAATCGCCTATTTCCGGTTCTTTGGCGGCGTTTTCTATTTTGGTAGTTCCCTGAGCCAGAACTGCAGCCATAAGAATATTGCAGGTAGCGCCGACGGAAGCGATTCTAAAGATAATATGCGCTCCTTTCAGGCCGTCTTCAGCGTCAGCAAAAACATAACCGTTTTTAATCTCAATCTTTGCCCCCATTTGTTCCAGTGCCGACAGGTGGATATCCATTGGCCGGGCGCCGATAGCGCAACCGCCGGGAAGAGAAAGTTCAATATGCCGTTCCCGGGCAAGCAGCGGGCCGAGAACATAATAGGAAGCGCGCATCTTGCGAACATAATCATAAGGGGCAACTAGGCTTGTCAACTTAGGCGTGCGATAAGAATAGGTTTTGGTGTTATGATCATCAATAAAGTCGTCAAACTCGTCAATCTGCGTACCGAGCTGTGTTAACAAGGCGTTCATGGCTTTAATATCGGAAAGCAAGGGCATGTTCGTCAGGGTAACGGTTTCATCGGTTAGCAGACTGGCGCAGATAAGCGGAAGTGCGGCATTCTTTGCGCCGCTGATATAGATTTTGCCGTTAAGTTGTTTTCCGCCGATAATTTTGATTTTATCCATGATGCTAAAGTCCTTTGCTTGAAAATTATTCTGTTTGGGAATTTTGAGCTTTTAATTTTTCTCTGGCTTCTTTTTGTTTCTTTCGTTTTTCCAGGTTCTTTTGCAACGCTTTGGCTTCTTTTTCAAAGCGCAAATCGCTCCTTTTTTTCTTAAGGCTTTTCGATTCTTCGGCCATATCGCGGAACTCCTTTGTTAATATGTGCTTATCATATAATAAGATGTTTAAAAAAGCGATAAGATTCTGCTGTAAAACGGCGGGAAGATGGCGAAAAACTCACAAGATTAAAAAAGTTCTTGATTTTTATTTTAAGAATGGGTATGTTCACTTTCAGTTAAGGCCGCCATAGCTCAGTGGTAGAGCACGTCATTGGTAATGACGGGGTCGCAAGTCCGATTCTTGCTGGCGGCACCATTTGTCAATTTCAGGCGCTTTCAGCAGCTTATCAAACGGTTTAGCTATTGAAAAACAAAGATTTTTTCCTTCAATTTTGCAGTCCGATAATATTAATCTCAAAATTTCCTTTTTCGTGCTAAGAATCGGACTTTTTAGAAAAATACCAATATTTGCAGCTACTTCAGCGATGTTTGCCAAAATTTCATCTGTTTCGGTATCAATTTCAAGGTACCTGTCCATATCTTTTTGAAGTTTTTCTTTTTCAAGCTCAATTTCAGTTTTTAGTTCGTTGTACATTTTTTCATCGCATTTGCCTTGGATATAGCCGCGGAACAAGGTTTTTATCTGTTCATCAAGCTCGGCAAGTTTCTTTGTTATATTGCTTTTCAAGGCGGCCGTATTTGCATTTTCTTCTTTAAGTTGCTTTTTGACTTCCGATTTTATATTTTTTAACATATCGTCGTTGATGGCAAGAGGTAATGACAATTCCTGTTCCAACTGCTTTAATATTTTTGCTTCATTAACTGGTTTTTGACTGCATTTTGAACGTAATTTGTTGCATTTAAGATAATTATAAGAGTGATTTTCGTCTTTTACCTTAGTTTCGCAAGTCATCATACTACCGCAACAACCGCATTTAACTAAACCGGTAAATAAATATTGTTTGTCACCATAATATAATTTGCTTGGTGCTCGTTTTCTTCCTTCCATTGTATCCTGAACAATGCGGAATAATTCTTCATCTATCAACCTCGGATAGTTATGCTTATACGTTTTGCCTTTATTGATAAAGTATCCTATATAAAACGGATTTTTTAAGATATTTTGAACTTGTGCTCTGCTGATTGTCTTATTAACCGTACACATTTTTGAGCATAAACCCATAGTTCTGGCTAAATTGGTAATATCCTGCAAAGTTCGTCCGCCTTTGGCATATTCTTCAAAAAGTCTTTTAACCTTAGGTGCTCTCTCTTCATCAATAACAATGTCTGCCGCAGTCGTTTTGGTTTTGGATATATTCAAATAACCGACCGGAGCACAAGATTGCCATTGTCCGTTTTCTCTCTTGTAAGCTTGGCTTCTGATAACATTATCTCTTAATGAGCCAACATACATTTTAGCGGATAATACGCCCATATCCCAACGCAATATATCAGATGATGTACTGTCTTTATGTAAATGAAAACCTTCTTTATAAAAGTGTATCTCAATTCTGCCCTGATTTCTTAAATCATCAAGCTCAACACATTCTTTATAGCCACGTTGCAACCTATCAACGCAATTTACAACAATAGCGGTTTTGTGTTTTTGAGATTTTACAAAATCCAACATTTCATAAAATTTTTTACGTCCGCCTCGGGTTGAACTTTCCACAATATCAAATTTCTCTAAGACCTTGAATTTATGATTATCACAATAGTCAACAACCGTTTTAAGCTGTGCATCTATGGAAGCCCCTTTTTTCTGCTCTTCTGATGAGACACGTGCAAAAATAACGGCTTGTTTGCATTCCTCATCCGCAATGTTTTGATATTTGTTTCTTTTTGACATTTTAATACTCCTTTGTTTTAACATAATATTATTATGTCGCGTATTTTGGGAAAAGTACGCGATTATTTTCGGTTTCAGATAACTTTTTTACTAATATTTTACTGATATTTCAGATGACTAACCTAATTTACAAAATAAATGAGGTTGTTTATTTATGATTAACTGTCATCAATGTCATTTAATGGAGTTTCGGCTTTTTTAGTTTCCAAAACAGCTTTGGCACTTAACTTAAAAAATGTGATAAGTTTATTAACTTCATCATCCGTAATATCGGGATAATAAAGCGACAATTCTTCTTTTATTTTGCTAAATGTATCAGTCATAATAATTATATGTCGGGAATGAATTAAAACGTAAAGCCAAATACAAAAAAAATTTTAACGATTGTAACTTCCTTTCCAATCAGAAAAGAAGTTAAAAATCCGCTCTTTATATAGGTTGAGTATAAAAGGCAGGCATTTTCTAGTAGGAAAATATACTCCTAACCTATGACATACATGTGTTAAAGGTTGGATTTTAAAGTTTGTGACGTCAACGACAATAACTTTTTTAATTTGTTGCGAAAAAAACAGAAAATTCATAGGAAAAAGCAAAGTCAACGTGCTTACAAAGACTTTGTTTTCTTAGTTAATTGGTACAAAAATAAATTTGATGCCATACCATATATAAGTAATATATGTGAAAATGAGTGTAAAAAAAAGAAGAAGTTATGACATTTAGATAAAATACATAAATCGAAATACATAATAATTAATAAACTATATGAATGGAATCGTTTTTATCTTCAAATGTCTTAAAATACGTTAATCTTAAACAAAACACTTCCATAAACAAGCTAAAATCAGCCCATAACAAACCGTTTAACAAAAATCTAAGCAAACCTATACCGAATAAATCTACTGAGTCCTGCAATCAAAAAACAAGATATTTAAAATTATTGAAAAATTTTATAAAAACCTGTTTTACAATCTTAAAGAATCACGACATTACAATAACATCAAAGAAATTTGATAGTTATAAAACATTGTGAATAGGTTATTATTATGTACCAACCTATGTAATTTTTTGCAGAAGTTTAACTTATAACATAGCTATGTTACAGGTTGGAAATTTAACTTTCTGACCTTGACGACAATTTATTTTTAAACCTCATTTACAATTTTAATCAGGTTTATATAAATATCTTGTAAAAATACTTCCCATTCTGTCATAAACCACCCAGAAACAAGCGGTTTTGATAAAAGAAGTAAAACATAAGCCCGACCTGAAATCAATCAAACCGGGCTGAATTTTGAAAGATTAAACCAATTTACTCTCAATCAAAAATGTCTGAAAACGTTTCAAAGCATTCAAAACAGAGTAATGACTTCTTTTGCCGTAACTTGATTTTTTACCATTTTTCTCATATTCCGGTAGGATGTTTGAAATATTTTTAATCAAATGTTCCAAAGTATATTTATTTTTACGACATAATCTCTCAATTCTTCCGGCATAATCAGATGATGTCAAAACGGAGTATTTTTGTTGTAACAACCAGTTTTCAAATTGTTTTAACATGATATACCTCCTTATTCCGATACAATGCTTGCGGTGTAATACGGATTGTTAGCATATTTGTTTAAGACAGCTCGGTTAGCATTTTGCCATAAAATATAAGGCTCCGGCAATCTGACGACATTGCCGTTGGTGTATCTCAATTCAATAAAATACATAGTTTTCACTCCTTTTTGTTATTAACTATGTATATTATGTCGTGAATAATCTTATTCGGGAGCCCCTTATTTTCTACTTTGGGATGACATTTTGTTACGATTTGGGAATTTAAAATAAAAGCAAGTATCTACACGTCTATAAAGTTAATTTTTATGGGATTTTAAAGCATTATTTCTTGTATTTTATATAAACTATTTTAAAATGAGCAAATAATATCAATGGAGTAAAGGATGTTTTCTGAAATATATAAAACTAATGATGCAAAAGATATAGAACGACACGCTCAACAAATACAAAATCATTGTTTGAGAGAATTTTTGTCTGATTTGCAAAATAATGTAGAGGCTATTCAAAATAAACTTAATAAAGGCCAGTTAGGGCAATTGGTTGAAGAAGTTCTTTTTGGATATAAGCCTAATTCAAGAAAAGAAGCTGACTTTAAAGATGCTGGTGTAGAATTAAAGGTTACTCCACTTAAACAATTAAAAAATGGAAATCTCACAATAAAAGAACGTTTAGTTCTTAGTATAATTAATTTTAACACTATCATAAATGAAAATTGGGATAACAATACATTATTTCCTAAACTTCATTATCTGTTATTAATGTTTTATTTGCACGAAAACAAAGCTCCTCTAGACTTAATATTTAAATTAGTAACTTTATGGAAACCTTCTTCTGCTGATTTATCCATTATTGAGCAAGATTGGAATTATATTGTAAATAAGATTAAAGCGGGGAAGGCTCACGAATTATCAGAAGCAGATACAAACTATCTTGGAGCGTGTCCTAAAGGTAAAAATAGTCTTGATGTTGTGGCTCAGCCTAATAGCGATATAAAAGCTATGCGAAGAGCTTTTTCTTTTAAGACCTCATACATTCGTAGTATTTATGATGAAATAAATAAAACAAGTGATTTAGTAAAAATTTCTGAAACAGGAAATTTCGAAAATCGTATAAAAGAAGTCTTTGCTCCCTATGTAGGAAAATCTTTAGATTTTTTAATTTCTCAAAATAACCTTAATATATCAAGGAAAACAAAACATTTTAATAGAGTTGTTATAGATAGCTTTTTAAAACAAAAGCTCGGTGCCGAAACTGATAAACTTGAGGAATTCAAAAAAGCCAATATTTCTTTGAAAACGATTGTATTAAAGAAAAATGGATTTCCCAAAGAAAGTATGTCTTTTAAACAAATTCAGTACAAAGATATTGTCAATGAAGAATGGGAAGACTTCGAAATTAATAAAATTCATCAAGATGGCCGTTTTCTCTGGATTATATTCAAGATTAATAAATCTTATACTAAGCAATCAGATATATCATTAAATGATATAATACTTGAAAAGGTTATGTTTTGGAGTATGCCTTACTCTGATTTACAAATAGAATATAAGAAGTTATGGGAGGATACAAAAGCAAAAATCCAAAAAGGAGATTATACTCATTTCTTAGGCAGTAGAGATAATCCTGTTGGACATATTCGTCCCAAAGCGAAAAATGCCAAAGATTTAATGGAAACGCCTCAAGGAACTTTTGAAAAGAAGAAATGTTTTTGGATAAATGCCTCTTATATTGCAGAACAAATTAAACAAACAGCATAACTAAAAGGAGTGACGATGAGCGAGATTGTTGATAGTTTAACACCAATAGATGTATCCTTAAATGATATTTTACTTGATCCCAATAATCCAAGGTTTCTTGATGTGGCATCAAATAAATTGAATGTAAATGAAGAAAGATATGCAGAAGAACGAATTCAAGATAAAACCTTATCAGATATGGCTTTTTTTGAAATAGAGTCACTGAAACAATCTATATTAGAGCTTGGTTTTTTGCCTATTGATAAAATTGTCGTTAGAAAATGGAAAACAAAAACTGATGCATCAAAATATGTTGTAGTTGAAGGGAATAGGCGGGTTGCCGCATTGAAAAAGATATATAAAGAATATTCTGAAGGGCGTTTGGATTTGGATGAAACTCAATTGAATAATTATACTAATTTAAGTGTTTTATTGGTAAGTAGTCAGAATGAGCTTTATTTTACTTTAATTCCTGGATTAAGACATGTTTCCGGTATTAAACAATGGGGTGTGTATCAACAATCTAAATTAATTTCAACATTGAGGGAAGAAAATGGATATGGCCCTTCTCAAGCGGCTGCTAGTCTTGGTATTTCAACAAGGGAATGTAACAGACTTTATCGGGCATTTAAGGCTCTTAAACAAGCTCAATCTTTTGAGGACTATGAGGATGAAATTGATGAAAAGAAGTTTAGTTACTTTGAAGAGGCGCTGAAAAATGCAAAAGTAAAAGAGTGGCTAGATTGGGATGATACAACCTCTACTTTTAGGAATGCAAAAAATTTAGAATTATTCATTAGTTGGATGATTGGAGAAGAGGATGAAACTACTGGAGAAAGAATGAGTCCTCGGTTAAATGAAGCTAAATCTGTAAGATTATTAAATAAGATTATGGATACCTCGTCGTTTGAGGCATTTATAAATGATAAAAATCAAAAGTTGGAAGTTTTAGAAGCAGAAGAAAATATAAAAACTAAGAATCTAAATTGGGCACAGGGAGTTAAGGATGTTAAAAGAATCGTGGAAGAACTTCCAACATCAATTGTCAAAAATATGAGTGATGAACAAAAAAAGATTCTGAACTCGTTAATTGATGTGATAAACAATATATTAGAAGATAATAAAAAATTAAATGCGTAATACTAAAGAAATGCTTTCAAATTTAAGGAATTTTCTTTTCTCTAAACCAAGAAAAGGAACCATTAGTGATATCTTAAAAGATATTGTTAAATGTGACTTACATATTTCCGAAGGGTCTCAAGAGTATGATGAGTATGAACAATTGATTGAAGACAAGTTAGATTCGATAAAAAAGAAATTAGAAAAAGAAGATGTTCCTGATGCTAAGATAACGTTCATTACAGATGAGTATGTTGAAATAGAAGTATTTGGTGAACTATCAATTATAAAAAAAGAGATAAGTACATTAACAGGAGATAGATTTGAGGATTTATGTGAAGAGATTTTTAAGAAGCATATTTCCGACAATATACAAAAAACAGTAAAGCATTCGTTTGAAGATAAACACTGTGTCGATATAATGGGAGATATAAGTGTTATCGAGGGGATTCCTGTAAAGACTAAACTATATATGCAGATAAAAAATAAATCTGGTGAAATTATATTAAATGACTTAAAGGAATTTATTGGCGGTGTAAAACTTGTCATGTCAACCAAAGGGCAAGAGCATGGCTATATGCATTCATATATATTATTATATGTTACATCTTCTGATTTTCATCAAGATGCTATTGATTATATGAATAAGATAGGTGTTATCTACATAAATGGATATCAATTAGCTGAGTTAATAAAAAAACATAAAATTGACTATAAGATATTTACAGCTAAAGTTTCTTAGATTTATTCTTCGTCAAAAATTTTATTTATTTCTTTTGCCATCATCGAAATCAAATCGACAACTAAAGCATTACCCATGCAAAAATATCTAAATTTTTGAGGCATACCAGTGTTGGTCCAATTATCTGGAAAACCGTTGATTCTCTCGCATTCAACAGGTGTAAGCTTGCGTAAATTTCCAGTTGTCTTATCTTTTACAATATGAGTACTTCTATTGTTACTAGCTTCACTTGTAAGCATTGTTCTAGCTGGACGATTTAAAATGTCAGGAAAAGGAATGGATCCTTCTGTGAAAAAATATTTAAATCCGCTAGTAGTGGTTCTTTCCTCTCTTTTAGAACCTTTCATATATTTAAATTTTTTATATAATTCAGGTGTTAAAAAATATTCCTTATCAGCTTTCTCAACCATAATATCTGATAGTGTTATATTTTTCTTTTGTAAATCGGTATCAGCATAAACCTTTGCTGTTTGTACTGTGTTTTCAAACATAAAACCACTATTTTCAAATAAAAATGAAAATTTATCAGAAATTTCAACAATATCAGAAGGTAATATAATTTGCTTAATATTTTCGGCTTGTTTAATAGGAAAACATTTTACAAAGAAACCATTCGAAAGCTTTTTAGAAAAATTTTTATAATATTTTGTATTTCTATTAAAGGCAAAAATAAAAATTCTGCGACGTCTTTGTTGTAAACCATATTCCTCAGCATTAACAACACGCCATTCCACTCCATAGCCTAATTCATTTAGGCAGGCTAACATTATTGCAAAATCTCTTCCTCGCTGTGAGGCTGGAGATTTTATTAATCTATCAACATTTTCAAGCAAAACGAAAGGTGGTTTCTTATTTTCAATAATACGTTTTATTTCCCACCATAAAACACCTTTTTTCCCTTCAATTCCTTTGGCTTTTGTACCTGCGACAGAATAATCTTGGCATGGAAAGCCTCCAACTAATAAATTATGACTTGGAATATTTTTACAATCAACCTGTCCTATATCAATATTACTAAAACCATTAACTCCTCCATGCTTCATAAAATGCGTTTTATAGCATTCAAATGCATATTGGTTCTTTTTTCCAGGTTCCCATTGATTTGCCCACACCGTTTCCCAAGCTTTAGAAGTCTTTTCAAATCCTAATCTAAAGCCGCCAACTCCAGCAAACAATTCAACTATAGTTTTTTTCATATCCATATCCTTTATGTACAAGATATATATCACATATTTTCAGGGATCAAGCAAAAAAAGCAGAAAACTAACATTTTTATGTAAAAATCAGATTTAATACTTGTTGACATTAATGACAAGAAGTTATTTTCTTAATACATATTTTGACTATCCTCAAACATCTCAATCTGTCTTGTTAATTGCTTAAATTCCTCATAGTTTTCAGTCCGATAACTGCACAGTATCGCGCACCATTAGAAAAAATCCCCGCATAATAGCGGGTTTTTTTATGGTGTTGTCACAGAAATGGCCCCATTGGTAAGAGCCAATGGGAATTTACATTCTTGCTGGCTGCACCATTTATTAATTTTAGGTCGGACTTATGTTTTACTTCTTTTACCAAATCCGCTTGTTTCTGGGTGTTTAAGGCTCAATAAATAATATTTGAGTACATTTTATAACTAATAAATGATAAGATAGTGAGGAAAATTAAAAAAATTATATTGTGATATACTAAGCTATTAATATAATAAAATTATAAATTCTATGGGAAAAAAAGTAATGAAAGTATATCGTAATAGCATATATATTTTTTTAGTTATGTCATTAATAAGTTTGATTTTAGCGGTATATTTAGAAAGAATATCTGTATTTTACAGTAATGTTGTGCTTGGTATCTTTGGTAGCTCTTTGATAACCTTATTTTCAGCATTAATTTTTTATTTTTATGAAAAGGAAAAAATTATAATATCCTTGGGAATTAAGAGTGCTGGTTTATATGGGCTATTAGATCGTTTTATCAAGGATATCCCAAATAAAGAAGATGTTATTAATGGAAAAATTTCAATGCCTGAGATAGCAAAATATTATGACCATTATGCTAATTCTATAAAAGGAAACTCTATAAAAGATGCTTTGGCTAATTATTCAGGCCTATTGAGCAGTACTTTTTTTTGTAAAATACACTATAATGACGAAATTAAATTAATCTCATCACTTTGGACTATGGAAGAAAATTTAGTTAACAAGCTACCTGAAGCAATATATCTTTTGAATAAAACGCAAAGTGAATACGAATTAGCAATATTAAAAAACGATTCAAAACAACAGAAAACTAAAGAATTTGAAATATTGGATATATTAAATCGTCTTAAAACCAATGTTCCCCTACAATTAGATTTTATTGATAAAATGTTGAATGAATTATTTCAATATAAAAAGTTCAATTCGACCTGGGATAATCTGAAAAAAGAATTAAAGAAAAAAAGTAGCATCTAATTTTTTTAATAGGTATTTAATGAAGAAACCTCATTAAAATTGTAAATAAGGTTATAAAAATAATTTGTTGTTGACGTAAAAAACTTTTTTATAATTAAAAATTTCAAATAAACCATATCAATAATATTTTTTTCCCGCTTCATTGTCTGCCAAATAATTTCGGCTTTCGGAAATCGTACAATATAGCCATCAGCATAATAAGCTACCGAACGCGAACCACTTCGCAAGCGGATGATGTTTTGAACATTCAAAAAACCGCTTTTATGTAAAATTTGTTTGATAAAATTCAGGTCATCAGCATTTTTTTGAGTTAAATATTGGCTTAACATCTCAATTTTTCTGATTAATGCCTTAAATTCATCATAGCTTTCAGTCCGATACTCGCATAGTATCGCGCACCATTTATTGAAATTCCGCATTTATTGCGGATTTTTTATTGTGTCCTGAAAACTACCTGCTAGGCCGGTAGTTCCAACAAGCTTACAGCTATGCACATAAAAATTCCTTTGCTATAGATTGAATGACGGTCTGGCAACATTTCTTAAATATCAGCAAAGGAATTTTTTAATGAATACACATACAATAGCACACACGACGTGGAATTGTAAATACCATGTTGTATTCGCACCGAAGTATCGCAGAAAGGCGTTTTACGGAGGACGTCGTCTAGAGATAGGACAAATACTTAGGGAATTATGCCGGTGGAAAGGGATAGGCATAATAGAAGCGGAGGTCTGTCCAGATCATATTCATATGTTACTGGAGATACCGCCGAAATATTCAGTAAGTTCGGTTATGGGCTATCTCAAAGGAAAGAGCAGCCTTTCGATATATGAACGGTGGGGAAATGCAAAGTTTCGATATCGAAACCGGGAATTTGGGTGTCGAGGGTACTATGTCGATACCGCAGGGAAGAATACTCAAAAAATCACGGAGTATATATCAAGAATCACAAAATATAATACAATTTATGGAGCAAGCATATAAGTATTGTTTGGATAACGAACAAGCTATCAAGGCACAAATGTTGTAGTCGCCTAACTATATGGTTCCATTCCTCTAGTTAAGTGCTTAAAATCCTCATATTCACTAGTCCGATAACTGCACAGTATCATGCGCCATTTTATCCATTTTGATGTTTCGTTACTATTTGAAAAGCACAGATTGTTATAAGTTATTGGACTTTTATAAAATATTTGATTTTAAAAACGTTTCATGTTTTACTTATTATAACCGATTAAATATTGGTTTTAGTTTGTATTGAAAGAACCATGATGAAAAAAGAATTAGAGATTCGCCAGAAGCTCAAAGATAAAAAAGCAAAAACAGATATGCATAACAAACTTATTCGGAATGGTTTTGCTTTCAGAGGAAATTTAACTCAATACAGTTACTTTTTTGATACGCCACGTCAAAACTTGGCACAGAACAAAATCAAATTTCGTATCAGAAATAGTCTGGATGATAATAATCGGGAAAATCTTTTGCTAACTTTGAAGCTGAAAAATATGCGGCTAATTGATGGTATAAGAGAAGCAAAAGAATATGAAACATGGCTCAATAGAAAATCGGCTGATGAATTGAACGACATTAACCGAGTTTTATCGTCTTTTCACACACCGGAATTATCAGCAGAGATTTTTGAATTTCCTTTAGGTCATAATTTAATCCATTATATGGAAAAATGCGGATACAATCTGGTGGAGGTTATAGAAAATAATCGCAGTTTCTACAGATGTGAGAATGTGGAGGCGACTATTGATGAATTTTATTATGATGAAAAAGGGAATAAATTAATTAATCCGCAAATCAATATTGAAATTGAATGTGACCGGCCGGAAAAACTGCATAAAATTTGTAATCTGTTAGCATTAAATAAAGAAGAAAATGAACAAAATACCTGGTGGGATGCCTGTCAAAACCGTACACGCTGAAAATTTTATTCCTCTTCCTCTAAACATGTAAATCTGGGAACAGAGTTTCCGTCAACAATAACATGTTCCGAAAACATTTTTTCGGGGCGAACCCAAATTGTGTCAGGCGAAGCTTTTTCACAGGAATTTTCTGCATTTATTGCTTGATAAATAACCATATTTTCCAAAGTTTCGGTATGTTTCCCGATAAGCATAACCCTGTAGATATGTCCTTTGTAATGTTTGTAAATTCCTGTTTTCATTGACGGCCTCTTTGATAAATCAAAACTGCCTGCAATAATAATCTAACAAAAATATATTTCAATGTAAAAAATATACAAATTTTGATTGCAATATATGCAGGTTAAGTTATACTCAAAAAAAACTTTAAGGAGGTGCTCTATGGAAGAAAAATCAGTTGCCGCAGTTGAAAGTACAAGAGGTATGTTTCAGTGCTATTGGGATGTCTTGAAAAATTATTTCAAATTTGGAGGACGTGCCAGTCGTTATGAATACTGGGCGTTTGCTATAATAGATTGGTTTATTGCGCTTATTATTGTAGGAGTAATTGGCCTGATAAACCAAAATATTTCAAATATTTTATATGCAGCTTATGCTTTATTGACATTTATACCGACATTGGCGGTTTCGTTCCGAAGATTGCATGATGTAAATAAAAGCGGCTGGTTTATTACCGCGCCTGTACTGGTGTTGGTTATATTTGCCGTGGTTGATTCTGCTTTAGAATATAGCGGTATCGGTCTTGGCAAAATAGGAACGATAGTGATGGGTGCGTGCGCTTCGGGGGCATTGATTTTTGCCATTCTTGTTTTTTACTGGAAATGTAAGAAAGGTTCTCTTGAAGCCAATAAATACGGTGATCCCGTTCTTGAAGTGGCTCCGCGAAAACAGGCTAAAATAATGACCGTTCTTATAACTTTATATTGCCTGTTGATCATTGTCGGGATATTGCTTATGGGAGCCATAAGTGGGTACAGTAAATCTATGCAAAGATATAAAATGAACCAGACGCTTGAGCAAATAAACATGCTTGTCAGAAATGTCAAACTGGTGTACGAAAATGAAGACAGCTACTCTTCTTTGAATAATGCTTTGGTTAATTATCTGGGGTTGGCTGCGCCCGATATGTACAATGAAAATAACCAATTATCTAATGTTTATGGCGGCGGAGTTGCTGTTGTGGGAGAGAATGATGTATTCTTAATTGTCTATGGAAATGTTCCTGATAAAGGATGCGCTGCTTTAGTCGATGCGGCTAAAAGTATTCCGGAGTGGAATGTCGTGTCGGCATCTTGCGAAGATTGCGCCGGTAATGTATGCAACTTTAATATGATTGTCCGCTAAGCAAAAGAAAATAAAACGGCAGTTATACATTTAACTGTCGTTTTTTTTATGCTTCAACTTGCTATTTGGTTAAAAGAGGATTACCTTTACAAGGTAAAATTTATTTAAGGAGATGTATTCATGAAAAAACTTCTGTCTTTGTTTGCTGCGTTGTTTATGGTTTCCGGCTGCTTTAATTCGTCGGATACTTTTAAGGGAAAAATGTATAAAATGGTTTCCGCGCCGGAAAATATGGAAATCACAATCGGTTTTGAAGCTGATGGTGATCGTTTCTTTGGTAAAGCTTTAAATAACTATTTCGGAACTTATAAATCGGAAGGCAATGAAATTATTTTCAGTGCGGTTGGAACAACCATGATGGCCGGGCCGGAAGCAATGATGAACGCTGAAAGAGAATATTTTGGAGTATTGCCGGAAATTAATGCCTACAAATTAAGCGGTAAAGAGCTTATTTTAAAGACTTCTGACGGAAAAGAACTGGTTTTTGAAGAAACCGGTCCTGTTTCTGCCGAATAATTATTCATTACAAAAATTCAACCCTGAAATTCCAAAAGAATTTTCGGGGTTGAATTATTTTTTTAGATAAATTCTGGCGTTACTTATCTCCCGAAGACAGCGTCTTTCAAACGCTTTAAGGTTGCCTGAGCAACAGGACGCGCTTTGGCCGCTCCTTCCGACAATAAAGCGTCAACTTCATCAAAATGCGCCATATAATAATTATATTTTTCTCTGGCGTCTTTAATTTCATTGACAACAGCTTCAAGCAGCATATTTTTAATATGCCCGTAACCGAGCTTGCCTTGCCGCAAACCGTCCCCCATTTCCTGCAGTTGTTTGGGAGTTGCGATGGATTTATAGATTTCGTAAACCAAAATTTCTTCAGGATTTTTAGGCTCTTCCATCGGGCGGGAATCTGTTTTTATGGAAAAAATTGCTTTTTTGATAGCTTTATCATCTTCAAACAAGGGGATGACATTGCCGTAAGATTTACTCATTTTTCGTCCGTCAATCCCGGGAACAACGGCAACATGCTCGTCAATATAATATTCCGGTAGATGAAGCAGTGGCTTGTTGTAATGAGCGTTGATTGCGCCGGCAATATCTCTTGCAATTTCCACGTGTTGAACCTGGTCTTTTCCGACCGGAACAATATCTGTGTCATAAGTCAGAATATCCGCGGCCATTAATGTTGGATAAGTATATAACCCCATGTTTATACCGTCATCATCAGGTTTTCCTGCTTCACGATTCTTATCGACTTGTGCTTTATAGGCATGAGCTTTGTTCATAAAGCCTTTGGGCGTATAGGCATATAAAATGGTTGTGATTTCGGGAATCTCAGGAATATCGGATTGACGGTAAAAAATGGATTTTTTCGGGTCAAGCCCCCCGGCCAAATAGATGCAGGCGATTTCTTTCATTTTCTGATTTAAGACTGCCGGATTTTTTTCCGCGTTAATAGCGTGATAATCGGCAATGAACATATAATGCTTTCCGCCGCTGTTGACCGCAGTATTTCCAAGTTTGATTGCCGGTTTTATGGCGCCTAAATAATTTCCCAAATGCGGCGTTCCCGTGGGCTTGACGCCGGTTAAAATTGTTTTCCCTTCAAACATTTTGTTATCTTCCCTAATTTTTATATTGAATTTATTTATAAAATTGATACTCTTAACGCCGATTAAAATCAATCAAAAATTAATAATATAGGACAATAAAACCATGTTGGATATTAAATTTATCATCGAGAATAAGGATCAGGTTCAAGACGGCCTTAATAAAAAAGGTTATGCAAAAATTATAAACTTGGATGAATTAATCTCCCTGCATGGTTCAATCAATAAGTTAAAAACATCTTCTCAGGCACTGGCGGAAGAAAAAAACAAGCTCAGCAATTCTATCAAATCAGCTTTGGCGGAAGAACGCCCGGCAATTATTGCCAAAAGTAAAGCTTTGGGCGAGGAATTGAAAAAAGAGCTGGAAGAATTGGACGCGGAACAGGCTAAATTTAATGATATTATGTTGCGTATGCCCAATATGCCCAGTCCGGAATGTCCGGTCGGCTCGGATGAAAGTGGCAATGTTGTTATTCGTAAAGTCGGAGAAATTCCTCATTTTGATTTCAAGCCGCGTGATCATGTGGAATTAATGGAATTAAACGACTGGTCAGAAATGGAACGTATTGCAAAAGTCAGCGGTTCCCGTACCTATGCAATTAAAAATGATTTGGCAAAACTGGAACTGGCGATGCATATGTTGGTTCTTGACAAGTTGCGTGAACATGGTTTTACTGTCATTACCGTTCCGTCAATTTCTAAGGAAAAGCCGTTGTACGGTCAGGGATATTTGCCGTTTTCCCGTGATGAGATTTATTACATGCCGGCAGATGATGTTTATCTTTCCGGAACGGCAGAGCTGATATTGAATTCCCTGCGTGCGGATGAAATTTTGAATGAAGCCGAACTGCCGATTCTCTATGCCGGTTTTTCTCCGTGTTTCCGTCGTGAAGCCGGTGCCGCCGGAAAAGATACCCGCGGTTTGGTTCGTGTGCATCAGTTTATGAAAACGGAACAGTTTATCATTTGCAAAAATGACGTTAAGGAGAGTGATAAATGGCATAAAACGCTTCTTTCCATATCTGAGGAAGTTTTGCAGGATTTGGAACTGCCGTATCAGGTTTTGGACATTTGTACCGGCGATATGGGTGCGCCGAAGTATCGCCAGTATGACTTGGAAGCGTGGGTGCCGTCACAGAACTGTTACCGGGAAACGCATTCCTGCTCCAATATTACCGAATGGCAAGCCCGCCGGACAAATCTGCGTTATCGCGACAATGCCGATAATCGCGTTAAATATGTTCATACGCTTAATAATACCGGTATTGCAACGCCGCGCGCTTTGGTGCCGTTTATTGAATGTCATCAAAATGAAGACGGCAGCGTCAATATTCCGGCAAAGCTTCAGCTTTATATGGGCGGCAAGACCAAAATTGGCAAAAATTTGTAATATAGCCTTGTGGCTGCAATAAGGTTTATTCACAACTAAAACAGACCGAATTTTTGTTGTTGCAATTCTGATATTAGTGATATAAAATACCTCATGCCGCTGGTGTGTGGCAAACTGGCTGGCGCTTTCGTGTCGGCAAACGGCACGAAACTTAAATTTGCCCCTGATAATTTTCTTGTTAAAGAAAAATTTAACATCAGGTATTATCATTAAAATAAATGAACCTGAAAGCGGTTCAGGGAAACCCAAGAATTCCCCATATATCTGATAAAGCGGCAGTGTAATTTTTTTATACTGTCATGACAGAGGTATTAACGCATTTTGTTGTGCGTTTGTTTGTACGGTATCCACTTACTTTGTATGGTGGCCGGTGCAAGTTGTTTTGCTATAGGCAAAACAGCGGTCATAGCTTTAGATGACTTTCTTGGGATAGCCCGGCCACCGCCTTAAAGTTCTGATATATTATCCTAATAATTTAAGGAATTTAAGTAATGGAAACTAAAATTCGGACCAAACGTCGCAGCCGTACTAGTGATGGAAAGCCCAATCCGCTTGATGTCCAGATTGGCAGGAGAATTCGTTTACGGCGGCAAAACTTAGCTTACAGCCAGGATAAATTAGGGCAGCTTGCCGGCTTGACTTTTCAGCAGATTCAAAAATATGAATGTGGCAAAAATCGTATCAGCGCCAGCCGTTTGTGGGATTTTAGCCGGATATTGAATGTTCCGATTACATATTTCTTTATGGATATGGAGAACGAGGCAGCCGCAGATGCGTCTCGCAGCCAAAGCAGCCGCCCGCTGTTGTCAACAGCTGAAACAGAAATGAAAAATCCGTTTTTTGAAGAAAAGTCAATGCTTTTGATGAATGCGTATAATTCCATTTCCAATAAAGATTTGGCGGACAAATTTTTAAAACTGCTTTTGTCAGTTTCATCACGCTACATCAATAAAGAATAAAGGGAATATTGTTCTGTCCTTGCAATTTTAGTGAAACGATTTATTATCTGACTGAAAGGATTAAAAATGCAGTTGGATATTTCTGAGTTAAAATACGTTTTGTTTGATTGGGACAATACTTTGGCGGAAAGCCGGTCATCTTTGGTATGCGCCGTTGATAAAATACTTGCGGATTACAACCTTCCCTGCTGGAAAATCAGCATGGAAAAGCGTGACCGCAATTTATCTTTTAAAGACAATTTTCCGCGCATTTTTGGAAAAGATGCGGCAGCGGCCTATGAAAAATATCGGGAAGTATATAAGGCAATCGTAACGGAAAAAATCACAACTTTTGAAAAAGTGAGAGAAGTTTTGAGCTTTCTGGCGGAGCGCCATATAAAAATAATGATTGTCACCAATAAAGAGCGGATTCTGCTGGAATATGAACTGCCCCTTTTATTTGATAAAAAGATGTTTTGTAACATTGTCTGCGGGCATGAAGCGTCCGCGGATAAACCAAGTGGCCGACATGCGCTCTATGCGTTGCAAAATTTTATAAAACCCGAAGATATAAACAGGAAAAACGTCTGGGTTGTCGGCGACAGCCCGCAAGACAGTGCCATGGCTCTGGCAATCGGGGCTTTACCGATACGCATTAATAAATCTATCTGGGGGGATACGGCGCGGGGCGAAGACAAAGAAGACATTGTCTGGTTTGATTCGTTTTCGGATTTTTATGTCGCGTTAAAATTAGCGAAAAATTAAATACTCGCTCTCTATAATATTCAGATATATTTACAGGCAGAAGGGACAGAAAATGGACTTCAAAAATACGGTTAGCTGCAGCCGGATAATACGCTGGATTTTTCTGGCCGTATTGATAGTTTTTATTGTTGTTTTGAACTATTGCAGTTTGAGCGAACATATGGCCTCTAACAATAGTTACATAACGGATTATGCTTTGCCGGAAGATTATGAAGAGCGTAACCGTGAACCTGTCGTAGCCGGTCTGTTTTATCCGCAGGATGAAAAGATTCTTTCCCATGATTTGGACACATACCTGACCGCTAATGAGGATAAGCTTCCGGATGTCAGCCCAAAACTGTTAATTGTTCCCCATGCCGGTTATCAATATTCAGCACAGGTCGCGGCCAAAGCTTATCTCAACCTTCGTCCTTTTGCCGCAAAAATAAAAAATGTCATTTTGGTCGGTCCTTCCCATTATGTGCCTGTTCCGGGAGCAGCCTTGTCCGGGGCGGATAATTTTTCAACGCCGTTGGGCAAAATAAAAATAAACCGCAATATCAACGATGAACTCTTGAAAAACAAGAATTTTAAAATCCGGGACAATGCCCACGCCAAAGAGCATTCATTAGAAGTTCAACTGCCGTTTTTGCAGAAAATTCTTCCTGATTTTGAAATCGTACCGATAGTTTATGGCACTATTTCGCCGGAGGCCATGGCTGCAGCTTTGGAACCGTATCTTTCCCGGCCGGATACAATCATCATTTTTTCAGCGGACTTGTCGCATTATTATGAATATGACATTGCCAAACAGCTTGACGGCGAAACCGCGGAACTGATTAAAAACAGAAACGCGTCCGTTTCTGAACATTTATCCTGCGGCGCAACGGCGATAAACACGGCTTTAATTTTAGCCGAACGCCATAATTTTACGCCGGATATGCTTGATTTGACTAATTCCGGGGATGTTGCCAAACAGTTTGACAGGGTGGTTGGCTATGGTGCCTGGCAGTTTTTGCCTGATGAAAACAAGAAGCAAAGCAACATTTTATCGGAAGATATGGATTCCTTGAATAATTTCAAGAAGGTTTATGGGGAAGACCTGATGAATGTTGCTGTAGAAACGCTTAACCGGGCTGTTTTTGATAAAAGTAAATATGTTCCTTCCCGTAAAGATTATGCGGATCCGTTGTTTAATAAAGGCGCAGCCTTTGTAACCTTAAATAAAGACGGAAAATTACGCGGCTGTATGGGGTCGGTTGTTCCGATACAGGGAATAGCTCGCAACATTGCCGAAAATGCTTATGCCGCAGCAATGGAAGATTCCCGTTTTACGCCGCTGCAGCCGGATGAATTGGCCGAAACTTCCGTCACAATATCCTTGCTAACCGGATTTGAACCGATTATATATAAGAATGAAGCGGATTTGTTGACTAAACTCGTTCCCGGAACGGACGGCGTTGTTATTCGTTCAGGCAGCCGTCAGGCTGTTTTCCTGCCATCAGTCTGGAAAGAAATCCCGGATAAACAGGAGTTTTTGAATAATCTGAAATTCAAGGCCGGCATGAATCCGAGTTATTGGTCGAATAAGATAAAAGTTTATCGTTTTTACACTGTGGAGATAAATCAAAATGCAGATTAACGGATATGAAATAGCCCTGTCGGAAGAAGAACTGGATAAAATAATCAATGAACAGACAGTCCCGGTTGAACTGATTGATAAAAATTTTAAGGGGTATCAAGCTCTGAGCGACGGGGATAAAAAGGCTCTGCAGCATTTGGTCAATGCCGGAAAAATAATGAATGACGTTTCGCTGGAGCAGGACCATAGCCTGAACCGTGTGTTGAAAAAGGGGCTGGAGGATGCCGCCGGAAAAAGCAGTCATGCGGCAAAGGCGCTGATGTTATTCAATTCTTTGAACGGTGTGGAAGGCAGCAACGGCATTGATGAAAAACATATTGAAATATTTAAGGGTGTCAGTGCCAAACCCGGCCGCAATTTCTATCCCGAAGATTTGAGCGTTGAGGAATTTCACCGTATCATCAAAAGAATGCTGGAGCAGGGCAGGGATGATGAAGTCCGCAAAATTCTAAGTGTCCGCACCATGGTCAGACGTGAAGGGGATGAACTAAAAGCCATAGATTATACGGAATATTTTGCCAGGGAGTTTTCAGAAATAGCCAACCAGCTGGAACTGGCCGCGCATTATACGACTGACGAATTGCTGAAGGATTATCTGGGATGGCAGGCTCAGGCATTGTTGCAAAATAATGAAGATATGGACATGCTGGCAGATAAGCATTGGGCCATGATGCAGAATACGGATTTGGAATTTACGCTCAGCCGTGAGAACTATGACGATGCCATGAGCGGAACAATCTGTGAGAACAAAGAATTGTCAGAAATGCTGGCAGAACGTGGTATTGAAGTCAATTCCAAAGATATGCTTGGCGTTCGCGTCGGTATTGTCAATAAAGAAGGAACCGCACTGCTGCTGAAATTTAAAGATCATATGAAAAAACTGGCGAAATTAATGCCATATGCCGATCAGTATGAGCAAAATGTTGCGTCCGGCGGCGAATTGAAGCAAACAATGGTTGATGTTGATTTGGCCGCTTTATGCGGGGATTATGCCCAATGCCGCGGCGCAATTACAACCGCCCAGAATTTGCCCAACAACGACAAATTGTCCGTGAAATGCGGCGGCGGACGACGTAATGTCTATCATCGCCAGGTTAGGATGAGCCGGGATAAAAAACGCGATGTTGAATTGCTAAAAGCATTGGTTCGACCTGATTTTCATAAATATTTCAATCCCGAAGCCGAACATATTTTTGTAATCGGTCATGAAAACGGCCATTCTCTCGGACCGGACAGCAGCTATCAAAATGCCTTGGGGCTGTATAAACATACCATAGAAGAAAATAAGGCTGACGTTGTTTCCATAACCTTCATGCCGGAATATGTTAAAGCCGGAATTATCAGCGAACAAACGCTGAAAGAAGTCTATACGACGTGGATTATCCGTCTGCTGCTGAAAGCAAAATCACCGGAGCCGCATCGTCTGGGGGATTTAATTCACTTTAATTTCCTGCTTGAACATGGGGCAATAGAATTTGATGCCGACCGCAAATTGGTGATTCATTTTGCCAAGATGCCGGAAGTTATGCATAAAATTCTGGAGGAAACGATTCGCATCCAGTTGTCCAAATCCCCGGAAGAAGCCAGGAAATTTATTGACCGCTACACGACTTGGGGAAGCCTGCACGAATATATTGCTTCCGTTCACAAACAATTAGGGCTTAAACCATATAAACAAATCAGGATGTATTTTTAATGTATTATAGTTATTTTGAAATTTTTTCGGTGGGAATAGGTCCTTCCAGTTCCCATACCGTCGGGCCGATGCGCGCCGCTAAAAGATATGTCGAAAACCTTCATCAACAAGGTTTTTTTGATAAGGTTGAACGTTTGGAAGTAACTTTGTATGGGTCGTTGGCGCTGACCGGAATCGGTCACGGAACGGTCAAAGCCGTGGTGTACGGTTTAATGGGGCTTGAAGCTGAAGCGATTGACCCGCAGGTGCCTTACGTTAATGCCGTCGAGCGAGATAAAATTCTTCACCTCAATCAGGAGAAGCCGATTCCGTTTGACCTTGACAAAGATGTCGTTTTTAAAAAGGATGTCTTTCTTCCCGAACATTCCAACGGTTTGGAATTTAAGGCTTTTGACCAAAATGGCAAAGAATTGCTGAATGAGGTTTATTTTTCCGTTGGCGGCGGAACGATTGCCCGCCGGGATGAAATCTCCCGCCGTATTTCCCGTCCGGCTTATAATGTTCCTTATGAATTTAATTCTTACAGGGAATTGCGTGAACTGTGCGAAAAAGAAAACAAAAGCATAGCCGAAATCGTTTATGCGAATGAATGTGCAATTCATGGTCAGGAAAAGACCGATGAAGGTATTATGAAAATTTACCGCATTATGCAAAATGCCGTTGACCGCGGTATGAAAAACGAGGGTATCTTGCCCGGTGGATTAAATGTTCGCCGCCGCGCCCCGGAAATATATCGGCAGCTGGCAGAAAGTTTTGAGGCCAACAATTACGACCCGCTGCAGATTATTGACTGGATAAACCTCTGGGCTTTTGCCGTGGCGGAAGAAAACGCGGCCGGCGGGCAGATTGTAACCGCGCCGACTATGGGCTCAGCCGGGGTCCTGCCTGCTGTAACCCGTTATTTTGAGCGTTTTGCTCATGTCAAGTCCCCTTATTCCATAGAAGAAGGACTAAAGATTTTCATGCTAACGGCTTCGGCAATTTGCTGTCTGTATCGCAGCAACGCGTCAATTTCCGGTGCGGAGGTCGGCTGTCAGGGAGAAGTCGGCGTTGCCTGCTCAATGGCTGCGGCAGGTTTGACGGCGGCGCGCGGCGGCAGTTTGTCTGAAATTGAAAATGCGGCAGAAATCGCTATGGAACACAATTTGGGATTAACCTGCGATCCTGTCGGCGGTTTGGTTCAAATCCCCTGCATTGAGCGCAATGCCATGGGGGCGATAAAAGCCGTTAACTCAACGCGTCTGGCTTTGAACGGTAAAGGGCAGCACGCCGTTACTTTGGACAGTGTCATTAAAACCATGTATGATACCGGGCGGGATATGCAGAATAAATACAAGGAAACTTCGCTTGGCGGCCTGGCCGTTAATGTTGCCTCCTGTTAATTTTATCTTGATTTTGCTTGCGTTAAGAGCATAATTGCGCCAAAATCAACATTAAATTAATAAAAAAGGACTGTTAGATGTTAAAAAAATTGATGGCAGGTGAATTCAGCCTTTCTGATACTTTCTGGAAATTTGGCGTCCTTGGGCTGGTTATTGTTGTCTTTGTTGTTCGCTTTTTTGGCAGCATGCTGGCGCAAAAACTTGCAGGAATTAGCCTGTGGCTTTATTTTACGCGCTATTTTCATCCCTTGAAGATGAATACCGGGATTTTGGTTTTGGCCGTCTGTTATCTTGGCTGTCTTGCCGCATTTGTTTTTTACAGTGTTGTACTGGTGAGCGGGACATGGAAGAGCTCTGCCGAATATGATAAAAGTATCTGGCTGCGCCACATTTCCCGCATAATGATGCTGCTAATGCTGTTTATCTGTTATAAAATGATTTTCTAAAGGAAAAAATACATGAAAAAATTGATGCTCGTAATAACTCTGCTTTTCTTGTCCGGTTGTGTTAATGTCGGCGAGTTTCCTGAAAATCGCGAACGGATGCATAATTATGGCAATGACAACGACTATTGTCAGCAGCACCCGAAAAGATGCTTCCAGGGAATGCCCTGGTAGGAAAATAAAGCCGGAATGTTCCGGCTTTATTTATATGAAGAAAGTTACCAGGGACAGCCATTATACGTCCCGTCTGAGTTGCAGCTTATATTCTCATAACCGCTGCCGGTTTGGATGCGGTGGTCATTCCAAGCTTCGGGATTGGCTTTGCATTCGCTTGCCGTTGCAAAACATTTGCTTGCTTTATATCCACCTCTCTGACAGATATATTTCATTTCGCCGGTAGATTGGTTTTTGCAATACAAATCGGCATATTGTACCCAAGCATACATTCCTGATTTATTACCGCATTGCGCGGCTACGGCATCAAAACATAAATGGGTTTCAATAAACTCTCGCCAGACTTTCCAAGGATTGGCCGGAGGCGTGGAACCTCCACCCCCGGAACCTCCGCCGCCGGAAGAGCCATTATAAGAACATTTGTAACAGGAGCCGGATGTTGCGCCGCAAGAGCAGGATTTAGATGTTTTTCCAGTCTGTGTATAACCGCTGCCGCAACTGCTGCTTTGATAACCGCTCGGGCAGGAATAACTGTGAGTATGACATGTGCCGCAACATTGCCTTGTTCCGCCGCAGCCGTCAGAGCAGGAATAGCAGTTGCATCCGCTTTCGCTGGCAAGAGGTGTGCAGCAAGATGCGTATTTTCCGCCACAGCTGGCACCGTTGCCGACCTGTGGAGATCGACAAGTAACAAGGTCACTGCGACAGACACATTTGTCATAATAGGAACTGTCATAGGGGCAGCGTTTGTTTGGCGTTTGCACCGAAGAACAGGAACCCTTTTGCGAATATCCATCTTCTTTGCAGGCTCTGGGATTATCCAGTTTACATGACTTATATTTTCCGCCGCAGGATGCTCCTACGCCATAATAGGGCTTTCTACATTCAACTAACCCTTCATCACAAACGCATTGTTTATAATAATTCCGATCAGACGGGCAAAAATTAACAGGATGTGATAATTCCGGACATTTTCCTGTTTTATAACCGGCATCCTGGCATTGTTGTCCAGGATCTTTATAATCGGGGTTTTGTTTTCCGTCAGTTTCTTCGCTTGAACTGAATTCTCTTCCCAAACAATTCCCGGCGTCGGTGATGAAGCAGACAGAGGCAACACGAATATGACAGTTTGATTCTTCCGGCAGGCACGACGTAAGCATCGCGCTTTCAGCAGATGGGACAAACCGCGGCGAACTTTCCGCGACACCCCGTGGGTGTGCAGACGGCAAGTGTGGATAAGCAAGGTAAGGTGTTGTGTGTAGTGTGTTGTGGGTACCTGACTTAGGGATACCGGAAAAAACATTAACAGAAGCACAAACAT